>OLSB01000094.1_pt1 | contig 97292 bp, 86 predicted proteins | sample 1672071 | NCBI WGS metagenome assembly OLSB01 (sample SAMEA3136642, study PRJEB25190) | human gut metagenome | biome: human gut; feature: human-associated habitat; material: faeces | place: Austria | collected 2013
CAATGTAGGCGCACTGGACGCGTTCCATCTCGACTCCGGCATAATAGAGCATATCTCCCTTTCCAATAAGTTTCTCGGCTCCCGGAGAGTCAAGGATGGTAGAAGAGTCTGTTCTGGACACAACTCTGAAAGCGATTCTGGTCGGAAAGTTCGTCTTGATGAGTCCCGTGATTACATCCACGGACGGCCTCTGTGTGGCAAGCACGACGTGCAGACCGGCGGCACGCCCCTTCTGGGCAAGCCTGATGATGGACGTGGTGATGCTGCGGGACACAGCCTTGGCGTCACCGCTGCCACCCACCGACATCGTAAGGTCGGCATATTCATCGATGATTGTGACGATGTACGGCAGAAAACGGTGTCCCTCGTCCGGACGGAGCTTCCGGTTGCGGTACTTCTCGTTGTAAGTCTTTATGTTAGGCACAGAGGCCTTGCTCAAAAGCTCATACCTCTGATCCATCTCGATGCACAGCGAGCGGAGTATCTTGTCAGCCTTGTCGGCCTTCTTCACTATGGCGTTGTCCCTCTCCTCCCGCACGTCATTGCAAGGAAGGACAGCCAGATAATGCTTCAGAAGATGGGCGTAGGCCGAGAACTCGACCATCTTAGGGTCGATGAACACCAGTTTCAGTTCGGACGGATGCTTCGCGTACAGCAACGATGTCACTATGGCGTTGAGTCCCACGGACTTACCCTGTTTGGTCGCTCCAGCCACCAAAAGGTGCGGGGCATCCGCCAGATCAAAGACCTTGACCTTCTGCTGGATGGTGTAACCGATGGCGACCGGAAGCTCGGCCTTGCTGGAACGGAAGGTCTCGTCGTTGAGCACGGCGCGCATCGGGACGATCGAAGGGTGGTCGTTGGCGACCTCAATGCCGACAGAGTCCGTCAGAGTCACGACACGGACTCCCCTCGCATGAAGATGCATGCCAAGATCCTCCTGAATCCTCTTGAATTCAGCGATCTTGACACCCGGCGCAGGATAGACTTTATAGAGCGTGACGGTCGGGCCGACAATGGCTTTCACATCGTTGATCTGAATCTTGTAATTCTCAAGTGCGTTGCGGATCCTGTTGTTGTTTCTGACAAGTTCCTCGTCGGAAACCTCGTTGCGGCTTGACGAATATGAATCCAGAAGCTCCAGTGAAGGGAATTTATAATCAGGCAGTTCGTCACGGACATTGATTCTCGGGAGTTCCTTCTTGATTTCAGTGGACAATTTGCTGCCTATGACCACTTCCATGGATTTTTCAGCAGGATCAGCCACCGGTTGTGGTGTTTCCCTTTCCGCTCCCTGAGCCTGTCGAAGAGTCGAATCCTGAGCACGCAAAGCCGAGGCCTCCGCCACGCCAGTTGTGCCTGTTACCGATGAACCCGTCCTAACCGCCGGCTCGGTGGCTTCGACGGTTGGTGAGCCCTGTCGAACCACAGGCTCAGCCACCGGTTTCTTTCCCAGAGACATCAGCCAATCCGAGAACTTTCCGGAAGCCAGAACAAGCCAGACAATCACCAGAAAAGCCAGCATGAAACCTGTAAGAATATTCCCGAAAACCACCGAGGCCCACTTCACGACAGACTCTCCGCACTCTCCTCCGAGTCCTCCGCCGAAAGCGTTGCCAAGTCCCGACAAATCTGAGACAAATGCCAGAATGAAAGACGATAGCATCGCCCCTGTGACAGTCAGAAGTGTTGTCTTGACCATCGAATAACGCCACCTATGCAGCAGCAAACGGACGGAAACGGCGAAAAGGATCACCACAAAAGCCAGGCTGCCAAGTCCGAACCATCTACGGACAAGCAGGTCGGCCCACCGGTATCCCATCTTTCCGGCCATGTTGCTCACCTCGACCGAAATGTCACCGACTGCGGAAGACAATGAACTCTGATCCGCTTTCCAGGTGAAGAAATAGGAAACGGTCGCCAGCAATGTGAACACTGCCAGCAACGCGACAAGGATTCCGGTCATCTTCGTCAGCCGTACCTTGTCCCCATCATCCATATTCCTCCAGAACCCGAGCATTATTTTCTGTTCTTACGATTGCCTTTCTTGTTGTTCCTGCGGTTCTGTCCCATGCCCAGATTCAGCCCCGGACGCGAGAAATTGGAATCAAATGAAATCTTTGTAAGTTCCAGATCGGCGGGAACCTGAATCCTATAGCCGGAAAGTTTCTCAATGTCAGCGAATATGGTCTCATCGGCCACGCTGTCTTTGTTCCAGATCAAGTACTGCTGCCTCATGTAGATGGCCAGCGAGCGCAGCATGGAGCGTTTGACCTCTCCTTCCGGCTCTCCGGCGATCAAGTCAATGATGCTCTCGATATTACGCCCATAATGGCTGGCCCGCACAGGAGTCTTGTCAATCGGGATATTCATCGGAGGCACGTCCATCGCCTCAGGATGTGGAGCCGGATACGGGGAATCGATGTCCAGATCATATCCCGCGATCATGTAAAGGTGATCCCAGAGCTTCTGTTCGTAGTTCTCCTGCGTGTGGACCTGAGGGTTCAGGGTCTCCATCACCCTGACTACCACACGGGCCTGCTCGCTTCGTTTCGCCCTGTCCGGAATTGCCTTGACCTGCTCGACCATATTCAAGACGATGCGGCCATATTCAGGCATCTGAAGTTTCTCCCTCTCCGTGTTGTAGTAGAGTTTTATAGAGTTGTCGTTAGCTTCCATAATAATTTTCATTTTGTGTCAAAAGGCAAATATACGAAAATTATTCCACCACATCGGTAAGTACATACCAGATTATAGGAGTAATCTCCGAATATCCCATCCGGCGGTAGATATCAGCGTAACGGGCGACCTGCCGGTGGTACCGACGGTTTTTCTCGCCGAACTTATAGTCGATGACCGTCACCTTCCCGTCCTTGATCAGCACCCTGTCCGGGCGGTGGACCTGACCGTCAGTGTCAATCAGCTGTGTCTCGTTCAGGACTTCCGTGTCCTCCGATGGGAACCACTCCGGATGCGCAGAGGTTCTTTGTGTAAGGATATCCAGATACTCTTCCTCCTGTCCGGCATCAATCTCACCGGCATCGAAGGCATGCCGGACGGCATCGGGCAAATCAGACAATGTGACAACCTCTGAAAGGATACCGTGTAGCACAGTGCCATTGAGTCTGGCCTCGTTTCTGGCTTCATCGCAGAAAAAATCTATGGAGTCGGCGCTGTACTTGAGCCTTCCGCGCTCGCGGACGTCAGTGTCATCGTCTTCGGCAGACGGGTTAAGAGGGTATGACGGGTAACCGGGCATCAGTTCGGAGATGGTGTCCGCCTTCCGTTCCAGGGTGGAGTAGTCGTAAATGTCGCCTTTCGAGAAGACGATCTTGCTTTCGGACTCTTCTTTGACATAGCCCGATGGCTCCCCGTAACCGCACAGATAGGCATATAGAATCTGTGAGAAATCCGTGAAGTCGCATGGCGGGACCACTTCGGCCGCTGAGCCTGTCGAAGCGACCGGCACGATGGCTCCAGTGATCTTCTCCGGCGGATTGGATGCGATGACAGTCAATCCCTTGACCGGCCTCGTCAAAGCCACATAGAACGTGTTGATGTTGTCCACAAGCTGGAACTGCATCTCTTTCTGACTCCCTTCCCGGAACAGCGAATCCTCGTTCGACGGCTTCCTCAACGACACGTTATAGACCCCGTCGGTGATTCCCTCAAGCTCGGTTCCCTCCACCGAAGGCCGTGTCCAATGCTTCTCGCTGCGGAAAAGCCCGATCTCCTCGGCGAACGGAAATATCACATGCTGGAACTCAAGCCCTTTCGACTTGTGGATCGTCATGACCCTGACAGATTCCGGATCCGAAGGCGAACTGATCTTAGGATCTGCCTCCTGCCAGGCTTTCAGGAATCCATCTATGGCGTTCCCGTTTACTGACACATAATCCTGCACGAAGTCCATCAAAGCCTGAACATACTGGGTCTCAGACTCAAACAGTTCTGGATCCCTGGCCTTGAGAATGCGCAGAAGCTGCTCGCAGAGGTCGGCCAAAGACAGGCACGACAACTCGGCGACATTGATGTCCAGTTCCCCCGCAAGGAAAGAACCGATGGTGTCGTCCTCATTCCCTACCGAAGACAGAAGCGACACGACCTGACGGGCCACAGCGGAGGATTTCAAATGCAGCGAATCATCGGAAATCACACTGATCCCGTTGTCCATCAGGAACATGGCCACTTCAGAGCCATGCCTGTTGCTCCTGACCAGAACAGTGATCTCGCCGTATCTCGCCCCGGCCTCATGCACTTTGTTCACAGCATCGAGAATCTCCTGCATCTCATCCTCCTTGTCGCAGAAAACGACCTCGACACTTCCGCCAGCGACATCCTTCGACTTCACAAGCTGCCCCGCGTCCGAATATATGTCATGGACCTTGAAGTCCGATTCCTCACCCGACATCCCATCGAGAACCGAGGAAGCATATTCAAAGAATCCATTGTTGAATTCGACTATATTCCTGAGGCTTCGGTAGTTGCTGTCAAGTGTTTCCACACCGCACTGAGTAAATTCTCCCTGAACCTCGCGCGCCATCATCCGCCAGTCGGAACCGCGCCAGCGGTAGATGCTCTGCTTCACATCGCCGACAAGCAGATTCTCCTTCCCCTGCGCGACACTATTCTCGATGAGCGGTCTGAAATTGTCCCACTGAATCCGGGAGGTGTCCTGGAACTCATCCAAGAGGAAATGCTCGAAACGCACTCCCAGCTTCTCGTAGATGAACGGAGCGTCCGTGCCGTCGATTATATTCCTCAGAATCACATTGGAATCGTCCAGACTCAGCACATTCTTCTCCTTCATCAGAGCACGGAACTCCCGATCAAGGTCTCCGGCGATACCCAATTCATTCAGAATCAAAGAGATTTTGGAGGCCGTTGAATATACCTTATACTTTTCCGTAAATATCCCGCAGTACCTCTGAAGCAGCGGCATCAACCGTCCCTCCAACGGCTCATACCTCTTAAAATCCGCCTTTCTGAACCACTTGCTGAAATCCTCGCTGTTCTTGAATATGGTCGCAGACGGGTAAGCCGGCACTTCCTTAGGGTCCGACGCAGCGCAGACATAGACAGAATTGAAGCACTTCCTTGAAAAATCCTCGTTTGCCAGGCCCTCTTCTCCGGCCGCGCTGACAAACGCCTTGGCGGCTTCCTTCACCTCCTTGACGAACGAAGCCATCACACCTGCAAGCGCCTTCTTCATCCTCGCCAGATTCTCCTTTGAATATTCCTTCTCCTCGTCAATGCCATATTCCTCGACAGCAGCCCTGTGCTCATCCGATTTCAGAGTCATCGCGACAGTCTTCAGGTTGTTCTCCAGATTGTAGCGCTTGCCTTTCTCCAGATCATCCATCACGCTCTGTGTCAGCCATTCGAGAAGATCTTTGTTGTCATCCGAAAGGGAGTCCAGAACCCTGTCAACGCTCTCGGAGACAAGCGACTCCCGGTCCAGTTCCACCTGATAGGTGGCGAACTGCCCGATTTCCCGGGAGAAGGCCTTGAGGGTCTGCTGGAAAAAGCGGTCGATCGTGCTGACGGCAAACGCTCCGTAGTCGTGCAGTATATCACACAATACAGTCCGAGCCCTTTGACGGAGTCCGTCCTCCGACTCAAACGCCAGGACAAGTTCCTCATAATAAGGCGAATCCTTAGGAGACACCGCAAGCAGATGCAATTCTTTCAGAATCCTGCTTTTCATCTCGTCGGTCGCCTTGTTGGTGAATGTCACCGCTAGAATATGTCTGTAGGAATATCTTTCCTCGTCCGTCAGCAACAGTCTTATGTATGTCTTGGCCAGATTGAAGGTCTTACCCGAACCGGCCGAAGCTTTCATTATCCGTATCATCTTCTTATCCTCCTTATTCTCATCTTCATCATTACAATGCTTACCTCCCGCAAATCATTCTGAAATCACAAATCGCGCATGTGTCCTCATCATCCGTTCGCCTGAACGGCACATCAACCGAAGCGATCTCTGAAAGGAGGCCGTGGAGCTTTTCCTCGGTGAGCCTCATGAACGTCTCACTGACAGGGACTTCCTTGACCGGCTCCGTGAACAGGTTAGCCGGGGGGTAGATGACATTGACCATCCTCTGCCCGTTATAATTCTTGGACTCCCTGCAGAAAACATCATAGAGGTAAAGCTGGAAAGCGATCTTAGGACGTCCCGCGTTACCTGGTCCGAACAGAGCCTCCACAATCCCTTCGGCGTTGTCATCGGTGATGTTGACATCCTTGTCCTCAACCTTTCCGGTCTTGTAGTCAATAATCCTGATCTCTCCCGGGCGCAGGCTGTCCATCCTGTCAACATAGCCCACGAAATGGAAACCGTCTATGTCATGAAGGAATTCCTTTTCCAGTCCCAGAATCTCAAACCCGTCATATCCGGATGTTTTAAGAAGTTCCCGATCCCTGTCAAGTGTTTTTATGACATATTCCACAATCACATCCTGCACAACCAGATCGCGCCCCGTAACTTCCATGGAATGAAGCTGTTCAAGAATCAACCCCCTCACTATCTCCTTTATCGCGGAACGTTTGCGCAGAAGTCCGGCAAGATATTCGTCAGTCACTTTTTTTCCTCCGGCCATTTCCGGTGAATAGAGCCTCTGCATCGTGCCGTGATAGACATCGCCCAGCATTCCGGCGTCCAGATCCTCGGAGACCTCGTTCTGCCTGCGGAGTCTCTTGACCGTGGCATAATAGAATTTCGCCGGACAGTCAAGGTAATTCTTCAGCGCCGAGGCCGAAAGTCTGGCATGCCTTACGGCCTCTACATCGGCCTCAGTCTTAACTATCTCCTTAGGAGAGAAATCTCCGGCGGCGTTCGCCTTGACAAAACCGCGTTTTATCGGCACTCCGAAATGATACTCAAGCTGTTTGATGTAACGGCTTTCCTCCCCGTTCTTCATGCCTTCGGTCCTGGAATCATAAACCAACGTCACCTTCTCCGCCCTTTGGATGAGACGGTAGAAATAGTACGCCCAGACAGCGTCCTGAAACTCGTAAGTCGGCAGACCGAAGCCCTTGCGGAGCTCCGGCGGGATGAATGACGAGCTGACGCTCCGCCTCGGAAACATGCCCTCGTTGCAGGACAGGATCATAACTTGCTTGAAGTCCAATGCTCTGGTCTCCAACGGCCCCATGATCTGGAGACCTTTCAGAGGCTCCCCGTTGAACGGAATGGACACCGGGCCGAGAAGCTGGTCGAGAAGCCGCACATAAGTCATCGGAAGGACCTCAAGACCGGCCGTCTGCAATTGGCTGATAGCATTGTATGTGGCCTTCGCGAACTCGAGCTCGATTGCCATGGAAGAATCCGCGGCCAGCTTTGGAGCAAGTCCTTTGATCAAGGTCTTCTGGTAGTCAGCGAAATCCGAAATCTGTTCCTTGGATGCAGCTTTCGGATCAGTCACCGCCGGCCTGAACAACAGATCAAAGACCGGAACCCCGGAAAGATCCTCCTGGGGGATGTAGTACTTCATGCCATCCTTGATCGCCTTGATTCTGTTCCTCACAGCCGCGTCCCCTTGAGTCACCTTTCTGAATATGCTTGAAGAGAACAATGACCAGACCTGATTGTGGTAATAGAACCATTTCCCGTCTTTCTTCCTCAGATGCATCTGCATGGCCGAGACCAAAGTCATGAAATCAAAGAACGCGCTGTTCCTCATCGGATAGCCCATAGTGACGTTTATGTCCTTGATCTCCTCCGGGATGGAGTTCAACACAGGAATCAGCAAGGCCTCGTCCGGAAGCACGACCGCGCATCTCTCATCCTTGACAACAGACGGAATCAGTTTTGTCTGGCCTACCGAGGACGGGACGCTTATCACCTCAATCTCAGGGATTTTCAGTCCTTCCAAATCCATCTCGAAAGCCTGCGGGAAATCCTGGACATTCCTGGACATGAATAAGGAGGACTTGTTAAGCGGATTTCTCACCATCTCTCCTGAATAGTCCCAGCAGAACTCCGCGATTCCGGCGTCCCGCATCCGCCTCATGACCTTTTTCTCGCACTCGTTCAAGGCGTTGAGACCCACGAAGACATATTCATCCACATCTCCGAACGCGGCTTTCAGCACATCCACCGCCGACTCCGAGTCAAGCCGCGCCGCCAGGCTTCGGTAAACCATTCCCTCGTACGCCAGCCCTTTGCCGGAAAGCCTCTTCCGGAAATCATTGTAAAGCGGCAGAAGAATATTCCAGATCTGCAGGAAGCGCTCCTTCACATTCGGATTGTCCGAGTTCAGGTTCACCGTCAGCCGCCCATCGCTGCTGAAATGGCTGATGAAGCTCTCGATCGCCTTCCGCTGGTTCTCGGTGAGGTATGAATATGAATCCTGAATCTCCTTGAACTCAGCTATGTTGGCGAACAGCTTCGCCGGATCGACCAGATATTTGTCCACATCATCGAAATCCCCCAAGATCACGTCTCCCCAGAAGATGAACTCGTCCAGAGTCTCATGCTTAGGGTTAAGATCCTTGTAGCATTCGTACAGATCCAACAGCAGGTTCACCCTGTCCGCCGGCTTGTCCCCCGATATTCTAAAAAAGAAATCATTGATCGTCAGCATCTTCGGAGCCACAATCGGGGTCCCGACCTCCTTCACGGCCTCGCCGAGGTACTTAGTGAAGAATACCTGGCTGCGCCTGTTCGGAAATATGAAGCACAGGCCGGAAATCCCGCCCCTTGCCATATAATGATCCGCCACTTGTCTAAGGAATGGTATCATATCGGTTATAGTTTATATTCTTCTGTAAACAATTCAATCGTCGTCAATACGCTCCATACTCCTGATGGCTAATTAATCCGTCAAAAGCCAACGCGGTTTTCTTTCTAACGAATATAACAAATATATTTTTCACTGCAAAGATAAACCTCGTTTGTGCTAAAACTCTTCACAAGCGGGATTTTTTCAAAGTTTTTTCAAATATTTTCTAATTTTGAATAATTCTATTTTGTAAATTCAAATATTGGCATTAACTTTGTGACATCAAACGATGCTTTATCGTTTTATTTCATTTTGTTTGACTTTAAAAGATTTTGTTATGAAAAAGAAATTCAGATGTTTGGTTTGCGGTTATGTTTACGAAGGCGAGAACCCTCCTGCAGAGTGCCCGCAGTGCCACGCTCCTGCGAGCAAGTTCGTTGAGATCAAGGATGAGGGCGGCAAGCCTCAGTGGGCCTGCGAGCACCACATCGGTGACGGCCGTGTAGAGGACAAGGAAGTTGTCCAGGGTCTCAAGGATCATTTCAACGGTGAGTGCACGGAGGTCGGAATGTATCTCGCTATGAGCCGTCAGGCCGAGCGTGAGGGCTATCCGGAGATCGCCGAGGCCTTCAAGAGGTACGCTTTCGAAGAGGCGGAGCACGCATCCAAGTTCGCCGAGCTTCTCGGAGACGTAGTCTGGGACACCAAGACCAACCTTGAGAAGCGTTACCAGGCCGAGGCCGGTGCCTGCGAAGGCAAGCTCGCCATCGCCACAAGAGCCAAGCAGCTCGGCTACGACGCCATCCACGACACCGTTCACGAGATGGCCAAGGACGAAGCCCGTCACGGAGCCGGTTTCTACGGTCTCCTCACCCGCTACTTCGGCAAGTAGCTCCCGAAACCGGTGGAGGGTAATCCACTGACAACAAGCATATTAAAGAATCGTCTTCAGTTGGAAACAGCTAAAGACGATTCTTTATTTTATTCTAAATCAACCATTTACGCAGCACTGGTTACAAATCCTCGTCGGTGAGACCGAAACGCTCGTCGATGTCATCAGGAATGTCTCCAAGGTCGTTACTGTAGTCGATCTCGTCCCAGGCTTCCTCCATAGCGCGGCGGTCTTTCTTGGTCGGGCGGCCGGCACCCGGATCACGGCGGAGGAAGAAGGTCTCGACGGGAGCCTTGAGTTTGTCGATTTCGGATTGCGGGGTAAGGTTCTCCGCATAGTCCGGGACCAGTTTCGCGCCGAGACGATGGTCGGTCAGCTGCTTGATTCTGTACGAATACTGCACGGCTCCCTTGCGGATTTCAACAATCTCTCCGACCTTCAACATTCTGGAAGGCTTGGCATTCACTCCACCGATTTTGACCTTGCCTCCTTTGCAGGCATCCGTGGCCTCGGTGCGGGTCTTGAACACTCTTATGGCCCAAAGGACCTTATCTATTCTTTCTGTGTCTGCCATAACCTAACTATTCCATTCACGAATATGCGGATCCGGGGCCTCGGCCTCGACAAAGGAGCTTGGTTCGACTTCCTGATCCGTGTACGAATCCTTAACAAGACGCTTTTCCACAAGAGCTTCCAGTAGAACCGTCCCACGGGCTGCCGGGATGAGGAAGAAGTCGTTAACCTCAGACGGGACAAGAATCGAATGTCCTGACTTCAATGAATATGACTCCACACTCTTGGAGCCTCGGTCATTCTCGACTTGAATCTGCACCGAAGCCTCCCCGGAAGCGCAATAATAGACTGCGAAACCGCCTGGCTGCTCCGAGAATATGTGCAGTCCGTCCTTCAAGTCAAGCTTCGTCACAACGAATTCCGGACATACGGCCAGCTTGTCTCCAGTGACAGATTCAGGGATATATTTCTTGAAATCAATGAGATCGAAGGCCTCCTCAAGCAGCAATTCCTCTGAGTCTGGTAGCTCTACACCCCAATTATGGAGATTGAACACGAGTTCGGAACTCTCGGCGATCTCGACAATCTTGAGTCCCGGTCCGGCGGCGAAGACGGTTCCCGGCTTGATCAAGAAAGCCTCACCCTTGCGCGGCTTGACGATGTTCAGGACATCCTTTACCGTCCCGTCCTGACATCTTGCGTAAAACTCGGCCGGATCAATGTCCCGATTGAAACCCAAAAGCAATTCAGCTCCCGGAGCGGCCTCCTGAACGTACCAAAGGGCAGTCTTGCCGAACGAGTCATAACGTTCAGCCGCAATGTCATCAGCGGCGTTCATCTGAAGGGGCTGCCAAGCGGTCACATCCATAACCTTCACCATCACAGGGAACTGCAGTCCATAGAACTCGAACACATCATCCCCGACTACCCTTTCCAGATAGGTTCCCATCAGCTCGCTCAGAGTGTTGCCACCGAACCAGCCGTTATCGATCATCGAATCCTTGAACCCGAGGTCGGCGATCTGATAGCTGACGTGTCCCCAAGGCACATCCGCACCTTCATCCACAAACCTCAACGGGTATAGTTTTCTATTGTTGTCTTCCATATTCTTGAATATAATCACTATTCCACACCAACCTGCGCCTTGACCTTGGCGACAAAATCAGCCGGGATATTCTCATAATTGGCAAAATCAGCGATAAGCGTCGCTGTGTCAATCTTCTCCAGATATTTCCCCACGTTGTGAGGTTCCTCATTTATAAAGCTGGCGCATTGAGACAAGGCGAGGAACGGATCAGGAAGCATCATATAGGCATCGACATATTTCCCGAAGACCAGTTTTGTCTCCGGAGTGATGTCCATCATCCTGTGCATCAAGCCTTTCTTGCCGTTCAGAAGATCGCGGTGCGAGGCGGAATATTCATTGAAAGAACATTCGATGACAAGTTCCTCGGAGGCAAGTGTCTCAGGAAGGAATATGACCGCCGAGAGATCGGCTCCCTCATAGCCCCACACAGCATCTTTTCCGGAGACTTCAGCATCGTGGGCGGCGAAGCGGGAATATGGCACCTCCACTCCGTTCACAGTCACCTTCTCCGGTGCGAAAACACCTGCGAGGACAACCTGCACGCGATGTTCAGGGGCGATTCCACGATAATTCCCCTGACGAGGAGCAATGGTGAGCCTCAACGAAGATGCATCCGAAACCTTGGTGACCTTAGTGGTGGCATATTCAGTGCTATAGGCCTGTGTGGCGCCATCGTCCTCATAGACAGAGGCAGTGCTTTCGCCATCGCCCGGAGCCACAAAAAGTTTCAACGTGTTGTCCTTCTCCTGAAGTGATTTGATCTTGTCCGAGGCCATCGGAATGACGGCACCGGCCTTGATGTAGTAAGGGTTCTCGTTGATGGTATATCTCAAAGTATCCACCTGACCTCCTTTGAACAGCGTTCCTGTGGCCACATCGTACCAGTCACTTCCCTCCGGGAACCACATCACACGCTTTGCCAGCCCAGTGACGGAATCGGCCGGCTCGCAGACAACAGTCGCAAGTATATCATTGCCAAAGAGATACTCCTGTTTAAAATCGTAGGCCTGAGGAGTTTCGGGATATTCATAATAAAGCGGACGGCACATCGAGATGCCGGTGTCGTAGGCCTCGCGGGCTGTACCGTAGATGTACGGCGAGAGGTCGTAGCGAAGTCTGACAGCGGCGCGCATCGCGTCAAAATGATCCGGGAACACCCAGAACCGCTTCTCCATCGTCAGATCCTTCGTCGAATGAGTCTTGAATATAGGGGTGAACACTCCTGACTGGAGCCATCTGGTGTAAAGCTCCGGATCGGTCGCCTTGACTCCCTTAGGCTGGAGATGCCCTCCGATGTCGTGTCCCCAATAGCCGTAGCCCACATTGGATGCGGTAGAGGTGAAATATGGCAGATAACCGAGCACCTGCCACGAAGCCAGACAGTCTCCGGAGAAGCCGATCTGGTAGCGGTGGCTGCCGATGCCTCCCCAGCGATGGTATATCATCGGACGGCGGGCATATATTCCTTGATCAGCAGACTGGCGGACCATATCGTTGAAGAAGGTATAGTTGAGCCAGAATGTGTTGTTGAGTCCGGGAACATACTTGCTGAACTTCCATTGCTGCCAGTCGAGCCACCAGAAATCGACTCCCTGACGCTCGAACGGGCGTATCACGGAATTGAAATAAGCGTTCGCCCAGTTAATGTCGTCCATCCGGAACGGCACGGGGGCCTTGCTTCCGTCCGGATTGATGTACCCCTTCGGGCCGTCATATTCATTCGTCCTTGAAAGATAGTCCTTGACAAAGCGGTCGTAAGGCTCCTCGTAAGGTTGGATTCCGGAAGCCGGATGCAGGTTCAGCGTGGTTTTAAGCCCAAGATTGTGAAGATCCTGCAGGCAGTTGGCCGGATTAGGGAAAAGTTTCTTCTGCCATGTGTAGCCAGTCCAGCCGATCCTCTGGCCAAACTCGTCCTTAGGTGCCTTGTACCTCCTCAGCGACCAGGTCTCGTGCCAATCCATATCCAGAACCATCACGTCGATCGGGATGTCCAGCGAGCGGATCTCCTTTCCAAGCCCCACGAACTCGAAGTCCGAATACTGCCAGAAACGGCACCACCAGTAGCCAAGGGCATATTTCGGCGGCATAGGAATACGACCTCCGATTCTGGTGAAGTCTGAGACGGCGGCCTTGTAGTCGTGACCGTAGGCGAACAGGTAAAGGTCTTGACGATCAGTCGAGTCACGTTCGGCAATCCAATATTTCCAATCGGAATCAACCGGCACAAACACCTGTCTGTCAGACTCGTCGATAATCGCCCATCCGTCCCGCGAGATGACTCCCTTGTCGTAAGGTTCCTTGGTCTTGGCACCGTCGCAACCGTCCAGCGTCCTCGTCGTTCCGAGCAAATTGCCGCTATCATCCATCCCCGGATGCCAAGTCACCGCCCTGACACCTTTCTTTGAAGCCGGATCCGCCATACGGAACGTCACCTTCAGATTGTTCTCATCGAATTTCCCGTTTCCCGAATATGTCAGGGTCAGATCCGATGTCCTGATTGTCAGCTTCTTGCCTGATTTTTTGACAGTATAGGCCGGGACCGGCAGTTTCCTGTTGACAACGCCAAGGGTGGCTCTGTCCTCGAACTTTCCGTCCGCGGCCCACTCCATTCGCACCAGCCGGCTCTCCAGCACCGTAAACCTTGCGTTGCCCGAAACGACAACCGCCTTTGAATCAGCCACCGGATCATCCCCGGCACTCTGCGCCGAAGCCGAAAACGCCGTCACAACGCACAACGCGCAGACAGCCAAATCTTTCATTATGACACTTCTCATAGCCTGTATGAATATTACAGTACAAATATATTCAAAAAAAACGGACACTGATTACTCAATGTCCGTGTTAGTAGAACGGCAAATCAACTTATCGAACCTATTTATCAAAAATTTTGCCAAGGTTGTAGAATTCGGGCAAAAGATGAAAATGCGAATTTGAATATATCTAAGAATATCCTTGTTAATCAGAAATATTTATTTATCTTTGCAATGTTGTGTGAATAAGAAAGGCAACAAGTAAAAGCAGGCATCTTTTCCCTAAAAAGGGATGCCTGTTTTTTATTTCTCCCATACTACCGAGGGGGTACTACAACAAGGACGGCTCTGCTCTCTCGCCTTTCTATTAATTCACACAAAAATGAGAGCAAGCCAACATCTTGTGATAGTCGCCATTGAAGTGGAGATTATCAGACTTGTCAAAGTGCGAGCCTATAGGCGAGTACGTTTCGGCAAGGTTGAGAGAGTGCGCAGCCACTACAGACGTTATTAGGGTGATTTCTGTAGTCAGTCATCACTCTGAGCCGTAAGGCTCTCTGCTTCACCCCTCGGTTTTTAATTGTATCAATCCACAGACTGTATCAATATGTCCTTTGAAAAGCCTCTTGGCACAGCAATATTTCATATCACCTTAATCTTTTAGATTACTCTGACACAAAACCTATGATGCGGAGGGAAATTCCGGATATCCAATTTTGGTAGGGACACTCTACCAAAAGATGATGGTCATTGACCATAGTAGGGGTGCAAAAAGACAATCTCAAAATCTGTAATCCGCCTAATATTTCATCGGGGACGGCTTCGTACATATAGCCACCAACAGTTAGACACGAAATTTTTCCCGTGAATTTTACATCAAATATCAAGAACCTACTTGACTTTTCATTCCTACTACCCTATTTATTATAAAACAATCTTTAAAATGACGTACAAAAGAACACAAAGGGCATTAAGACCCGAAACTAAGGCTAAGATTTCAGCAAAACTGAAAGGATGCAAAAAGACGCTTCACCACCGTCAAAACATATCCAAAGGTATGACCGAATACTGGTCAAAAGTTCCACCAAACACAACCGATGAAAACAAAGCATAATACACCACTTATCAAGGTTAAGTTTTTGGTTTTTCAAGGACGCTCACAATAATAAAAAGAATAATAATTATGAACCATTGATTTCTTTAGACAAGATAAAAATCATCGCTCCGATAGAGAGCATACGTTCTATGAAAGAAGAATATTTCAAGGTAGAAATAAAAAACAGCGAGGTAGTATCATATTCATTTACACAGACCACGCCATTCCTATTGTATATTAAAAAGGACATAGAGGAACAAGAAGCAGCCTTTGAATTCACAGGTAAGATTCTTTTGGATGATTACCCTATGCTGATTTCAAAGGACACGTTCAAAAAATGTTTGGAACATATTGGACAAATGGGAATCTGTGATATAGATTTTGATTGCATCATTAATCAAGGAGAAGTCTGTAAAATCGACATAACGAAAGATATTCCTCTTGATGATTGTCCCAAAGTATCCGAATACCTAAGGACACATCTGACCAACAATAAGAAGTATCTTTCGAGAAGCGAAGCAGGGAACCTTATCATCGAAAAGAACGTCAAAACCAAGGGATGTAAAAGAAGACTTACCATCTATGACAAGCAAAAGGAAATCAATAAGGCTTGCAACAAAGATTTCTTATCAGCCCTCAACGATTCCAACAAACTGCTTGATTATTTCCACGGTAAGGCTAGATTCGAGTTGAATCTAAACAGTAAGGAAGCCATAAGGAAGTGTTTGAATATTCCCGAAACCACATTATACAATGTATTGGAATCGACTGCCAACCCTATTCTTGAATTCATAGAAGATGTCATACAAGATGACGGACAAGTGGCAAACTGCTCATCATTGACTGAACGGAAGAATCTCGCTTTCCTCAGAGACTGTGATATGGACATCAAAAAGGTTGAGGCGGAAATCAGAACATACGCCAGCAAAGGCACGCACATCTCGCAAGCCCTAAAGCCATACCGACAACTTCTCGACAAACTAAAACACAACGGACAAAGCCCAAGAATCAAAAGCAACCTATGCAAATTGCTTGCGGAAATTTTGATTATCGCAGTGCTATTTCCATTTTATGTATAAGGACGACCAACGACTGAAATGTTTTATCGTATTAACTGGGAGATAATCAGAATTTTCATTACTTTTGCCACGACATATTGCGAAAGTGTTTTCGTGTTCCTCTATGGAAATGTGGAAGTTTTCAAATCTCGGGAATTACGGAATACGTCTCGCTCGTATTGACTATGTTGTACGCCTATATCTATGGGCTGATACTCCATATCAATCCGAGTGTGGAGTATCAGTAGTTTATCGAGAAAAGGTTCTTCCACAACCTCCATAGAATAAGCGAAAAGGGCTCCACACTTTTCGTTTATTATTAGAACCGCCTAAGGCAGCCAAGGCTAAAAACTATTTACGTTCGCTTATGAACAGTTCAGACATTCTCATTTTCTTAGTCGGGCTAATAGTATGCTTCATATTCCCTCCATTGTTTTTCATCTTCATCCCAATCTGTATCATATACCTTGTTATGTTCTCTATTCATAACTCTCAAATAGAAAAAGAGAAGAAAAAAACAGAAAAGGATTTAGAGATATTCCTTAATAATATGTCTATCGACAACATAGCCATAAAGAGGGCAGAAATGGAGATGCTGGCCAATTCTCCTTTCGCATCTGAAATGGAAAAGGCAAATGCAAAATTCTTCAATGATTTTGTAGATAAGAATGGCTACTTAAATGGATACAACTATAATACTGACACCTACGATATCCAAAATCAAGACACTATGAATCTACAGGATGCAATTCTCGAAACACTTAAATCGAATGGCAAGCCGATGACTTGCCAAGAAATCGCAGACTCATTAAACTCCTCTAAATTATACGAGAGAGAGGACGGAGAAGATATTCCAGCATCACAAGTATCTGCAAGAGTAAACAATTATCCGCTTCTATTCATCAAGGATAAGAGCGTCAAGCCGATGAGAATATCCGCAAGATAAATCATCAGCAATATACTCTTTTCAACTTCACTCGAACAGATTACTGTTAAGATTCTACGGGCATCTTTCGGGTGGATGTGATTATTGTTCCTTTTCTGATGATACAGTTCTTGCCGTTATAAGGGTTATCCGAAGACAAACCGTAATTCTTTAGGTAGTTGTAGGACACGCCTAGGGCATCCCTACTCCAGTTGTCGAATAGGGCTTTCAGATTTCCATAATAGTAATGAAGACCATCTTTTTCAAGGTGGATGACCGTTCGTTCCTGCTTTCCGTTTTTGAGCATAGTTTTCGAGATTTACCACAAAGGTACACAAATATTGCCAGTTATCAATATATGCAATATTTTCTTTTATAAAAGTTGCACATATTAAACATTTGCAGTATATTTGTACTGCAATCAGAAAAGGAATGGTTATGGCAACACAAAGAAGATATTCAGTAAATCTCGCTCCAAGCGGTTGGGCGGTTTATGACAACGAGACCGGAGAAAAGGTCAAAGGATTTTCGGGACGTTCGGTCGGTCGCATTGATGCCTTGAAATATCTCTATGACCTATACGGATGGAGTTATCCTAAAGGAGGATTTCGGTCATAAATTACTGTCATATTGATTTCAAACGTCAAAATATTCAAGGGTATGGAAAAGGTTTGCCTTTTATGCAGGGTCAGCACACAAGCGCAAGATTACGAATATCAGATTTCAGCCCTCACTGAACTCTGTAAGTCCAAAGGTTGGGAAGTGGTCAAGGTGTTCGCAAACAAGGTCAGCGGAGCGAAGAAGAACGAGGAACGTTCCGAAATCAAGGAACTGGTGGAATTCGTAAAGACCAATAAGGTAGATAGAATATGTGCGACCGAAATCAGCCGTATAGGAAGAAATACGTTGGAAGCATTGAAAACAATCCAGACCCTTAGCGAACATAAAGTCAATCTGTATCTCGCAAACTACAACATCGAGACGCTTGACCGCAACGGAAAGCCAAACCCGATAGCCAGCCTTATCTTAACCATCTGCTTGGAAATTTCATCATACGAGCGTGGTCTGATTAGAAGCAGAATGGAAATGGGGTACAACGAATATGTTCGCCAATGTAAAGAGCAAGGAAAACCGATGGGAAGACCTACTGGCTACCAAAAATCAGAAGAAGCCTACAAGAGCGAATACAAACAAGAAATCAGCCTGTTGAGGAAAGGTCTTTCACTAAGGAACATCACTTCTATCACAGGAACAAGCATCAACACACTCAGGAAGTTAAAGGCTTCATTTGTTAAATAGAAGACATTTTTGTATATTCATAATCGGAGGAAAAATCTCACCTCATATTTTTAACAATGGACACATAAGAATGATTTATCTACGGAAATTTCCGTAGGAGGACTAAGCCCTCCTCGGCATACAAGAGGTCAGCGTCTTACTGACGATGGCAGCCAAAAGGCGAATAAGCGACCACGGCATTATGTGGTGTAAGTCTTTGGGTAAATGTATAACATAAACGACTTAGACAATGATTTGATAAATGAATTCAAGACTTTAGGAATCAGTGATGAAAATGATATGATAATCATACTGAACGGACTTGATGGCTTGGCTGAAATAGGATACACAATTTACAAAAAGGGAAGAAACGATGATTAAGAAAACAAGGAAACTTAGCCACGATGAAAAGATAGTGGAGAAAAGGAAACAACTTGCAGAAAAGGGCAAAGTGGCGGCGATTTGGACACGTGTGTCATCAGCAGACCAATACAAACAGAACTACTCGATAGACACTCAAAAAGCGGCTTGCCGTGAATATTGCGAACGTAATAACATTCGCATAAAAGGATACTTCGGAGGCGAAAACGAATCTGCGAAGTTTGCCGGAGAAAAATTCTTGGATATGATTGGAACTGTCGGAGAGAATCCCGAATATAACACTATTGTAGTCTTCGATTTTGACAGATTTTCAAGGAACTCCATTGACGGTATCACCTACAAGAGTACATTGAAGAGGAAAGGAATCACAATAGAATCCGTGAATCAGCCTATCGACACAAACAATATATTAGCGGAGCAGATTGAGAATATTCTGATTATTATGGCAGACATTGACAACGCTATGAGGCGACACAAATGCCACGATGGAATGGTAGCCTGCATCAAAAGAGGTGAACTGTACTCCAGACCGCCATTTGGGTACGATTCTCGAAAAGAGGGGAAAAGACACATTATAACCATCAACGAGGATGGGAAAACATTGAAAAAAGCCTTTGAATGGATAGTGGAGGAACCGGAAATTTCGCAAGCGGAAATAATAAGACGATTGGAAGCACGTGGGCTCAATATCAGCAAACAAAAACTATCGCAATGTCTGCACAACAGTTTCTATTGCGGACTGCTGGAGCATCGGTATTTGAACGGTGAAATCATCAAAGGGAAACAAGAGGCAATGATTAGCGAAAGCACATTCTACAAAGTTCAAGATATACTGGCAGGAAACAACAAAAACTATCAGCAAGCGGAAGAGACACCGGAGTTTCCGCTTAAAATGCACGTATTTTGCGCCAAGGACAATCACGCACTGAGTGGATACACCGTGAAGAAGAAAGGTCTGAAATACTACAAATGTGGGGTCAAAGGGTGTGGAACGAATGTGTCCGCCAAAGAACTGCATAGCAAGTACGCTGAAATCCTCAACGGTCTGAATGTCCCCGAAAGTTTATTGCCGATATACAAAAGAGTAATCGAAAGGAAATTCAAGGAAAAAGAAAACGATAACCTCATAAGCAAGAATGCCATTGAAAAGAACCTAAGCACACTTAAAACAAAATTGAAAAAGGCAAAGATGAGATTCTTGACAGAAGACGGTATTGACAACGATGATTACAATGAAGTCAAGTCTGATTTGGAGACGAAAATCGCAAATTGTGAAAAAGAACTGAAAGATTGCTCACGAGACCTATCGAACCTTGCGGAATATACTGACGTGGCATTCAAAATCGCCTCCTCACTTGGTTCCACGTGGGGTGAGATGGATTTCAAGGTATGTCAGAAGATACAGAATCTGGCCTTTCCAAAGGGTATAAAATGGGATGGTGAAAAGCGTTGCTATCGAACCGATGGAATGAACGAATTCTTTAGGCAAATCGGGCTTCAACGGGGTTCTGCGAGAGGTGAGGGGATAAAAGAAACGGACACTGATTACTCAATGTCCGTGTTAGTAGCGGGGGAAGGACATTTCACGGGCATTTTCGGGGATTCTTACCCCCAACTGAAAGCCGTCCAGGGCAGGCGAACCGGGGCGTTTGGCGCAAATTTGGCGCACGCCACGGCTCCTTCCGGACGTTTTCCTTCCACCAATATGCTTATCGTTTTGCATTAATCTTTTAATGTTTCCAAAATTTTGTTATGTTTGCAGAAAAGATCTATATGAGAAAGTATTTCGAAATAGACTCAAAAGAGTTTCCTCCCAAACTTGTGGATCTGGCTTATGAAGAGGCGAGGGCCGCACTCAGGAACGACTTCGATGCCATAGCCAAGACCCAGCAGCAGGTTCAGACTTTTTTGGGATGGTATCTGGCTGCCATCGTTTCCCTCATCGGCATCCTTGTCGGAACATTGGCCAGTCAAGAAGGATCATTGCTCGTGATGCTGATGACCGCTTACGGCATAGTGGCATTATCTGTTCCCGCCGCACAGATGTGGTTTGGCGTCCTGTACAATGTCACGGTTTATCCTGAAGGAGGCGAACCGAGTGTGTTGCTATCCGAGGAAGCCTTGGACTGGCTGGACGGATATCCCAAAGGCGAACAGGCACACTTCCGGAAACTTGCATATCTCGTGGATCTTGATGAGAGGCATAAGAAGAATACCGAGCTGAGGAGAAGGATGTGTTCCGCCTATCGGGTCGGGTTGACTATGACCTTAGCCGGAATAGCGTTAGGACTGGTTCTTCTCATCGGCCTGTGCATATTCATCTTTTAACCGGAACATCATTCAACTCCGATGGCGGCGCAGGTGGAGGCAGTGTCGGAACCGGCTGGTTCTTCGGTGAGGATGCCGGGATTTTGCCTGATTGATAATTTTCTTTACTCATAGTCGTTATTGTGTGTTAATCCTAAACTTGGGCTATAGACAAGCTTTATATCTACGTTAATTGTTTTGTAACATCAGGGAAAGGCCACGCCGCGAGGTGGGGCCTTTCTTATTGTTTTTCGAGGATGGAGAGGAGACGGCCTATCTGGGCGTCCTTCTCTTTGATCTGGGCGTCCTTCTCTTTGATCTGGGCGTCCTTCTCTTTGATGCGTTCGTCGAGGAGCTCGATCTGGGCGCGGAGGACATCGGGGCTGTCGGAATAATATTGGCGGTTGTCGATTGTATTGCCAATATTATTGTTGCTATTGATAAATCCCTGATTATTGTCGGCAAAATGGTGGAAGCCTGCTCTAAGCATATCCCCCTCCCCTGTCATCAGCCAACCACGATCAATTTCAGGAAATACAGATAAAATCTTATTCGCCATAGCAGGCGAAATAGACTTGGTTTTACCTTTAAGTATGTCATAGATAGCCTGCGGACGGTCAAGGCCAATCCGTTCTGCGAGTTGTTTTGCGTTCAACTTGGTGTATGCCAACACCTTTGCGATCACTTCTGTCATAGACCAAAATAATTTTTTAAGAATATTTCTGTAAAACTTCTTGCTAATACAGATTTTATCTGTATATTTGCCGTGTAAACACAAACGCAATACAAATGCAATACAGCATCAAATGGGCGAAGATAACAATAAAATATTCAGAAAACAAATGAGTTATGAGCGTAGAAGATCGAATGGAAAGGACAACGGTGGGCATCTGGAGGGTGCTTGCGGTGGTGATCGCGGTGGCGTTGATGGTGAACGCGGTGCAGGCTGTTGCGGGGAAGGCGGAGTTCGCGTGGTGGCATCTGCCGACGCTGGGGATAGCGTACATCTTGGGGGAATGCCGAGATTGGATCCGAAGATTAGCGGCCGGCGCAAGGCTTTTGAGGCTGCGATGGCGTGGCTGTTCAGTCCGGAAAGCAATCCGGACGCGTGGATGCTGAAAGATATGGTGGTGACGCATAGCGCAAAGCGTGGTATCAATTGAGATATTCATTGGGTATGGAAAAATATGATGTCAACAGGGACAAGTTCCTTGATATGATGGCAAAGCATCATCTGGACGAAGGAGTGAACGTGGTGGGGCTTTGGGAAAAGGCGCAGCAGGGTGAGGACATAAAGCCGCTTGCGAGGGAGTTCATCGCTGACAGGTTGGAGCAATGCGTGGCGGCTTGGGAGTGCGCTGCCGGTGTGTGGAGACTTGACAAGGGTGGGATGCCGGAGCGTGATCCCGGGAAGTGGAACTGGGATGAGCTTGTGAAATTCATTATGGTGACGCTTGAGGAGGATGTGGTCTGACATGTTGGTTCATTACATAGTGGAAGGTGTGTTGCTGGTCGGCGTGGTTGCGCTGTACTGGTGGGCGTTCAAGGAGGATGACGATAAGTAATAGGTCTTGGCAAATCCATCAACGAGGTCCTGAGATGACCGACCAAGCGTAGCGCCGTGAGGCGTGAACAATTCCGCGATGCTCCGTGGGGAGCGACTTAAAAGCGAGTAGGCACAAATAACCTTTTTTGTCGAAAATCATAAGTTTTAGTCATTACCGGTTCGAGTCCGGCGCGGGATCTCAGTTTTATCAATTCAATTACGGCGTTAAGGAGCGTCGGGCGGTGAGAGACCGTATGTTTAGATAGTGTTGAGTTAAGTAAGTTTGACAGCCGGGAAAGACCGGCAACTCCCCGGAAAGGGCAGGATATGGGTCCCTGCCGGCACGTAGGCAGACTTGCGTAGGTTGTAAAGCCCAGGAGGGCGGGGTCTGTTCCGAAAGCGTCGCGCGATGTGAGCGGTTCGATTCCGCTCCCGGGGGCGAAATTGGTTCTTTGAAATACTGGAATTGCCGTTAATGAGAAAGATTCGCAAAACCATTGTTTGGAAAATGATTTTCTAAAGGCTATCTTTGTTTGGTAAAGGGAATGTGATATGCTTGAAGTTGCAAATATCAGAGTAGTAACACTGTTGTAATATGGATTATCGTATTTCCGTTTCAACTATATTCCAGGGTCGCAATTACCCTGACGCTGGCGATGTGCTATACTCTGTACTGAACGACAATCTTGACAAGCAGGACAGAATCATTTTGGATTTCAAAGATGTAACTCTTGTTCCATCAATGTTTTTGAACACATCCCTTGGCAAGATAATCGGAGAAAGAGGGGCTGGGATCATTCGTCAGAAAATAGCTTTTAGCAATATTTCCGCCAGCCAGATAGCCCATATCAGAGAATATGTTCAGCGATTCGAGCAGCCCTGCTAACTAAGGAGAAGCAATCTTCATCAAGCGGCAATTCCAGTGTTTCGGAGTTGCCGCTTAATTTATTGTGTTATGAATGGAAAAGTTAGATTCGTTGTCACGGCCACGTACTACAACATCATCGACCAGTGGTACTTCGACACGGTCGAGAAGGCGAGGGAGAAATACTCTGAGCTCCTGGTCACCAGACCGAAATGGGAGATCAGGGCCGAGAGAGAGGAGCCTGTCCCGCAAGGGTCAGGATAGCTCGGTTGATGAACTCGGTCTTGTTGCCCTGATAGGAAGAGAGGAACGCGTCAACCTCGGGGGTGGACTGGAAGGTGTAGGACTTTCCGTGGGGCTTGGACTTGCGGCCGGCACCGGAACGGGCACCGCCCCAGGATGCGGACTCGGAAGGAGTTTGTGAAGATGACAGATTTTTGTTTTGCATACAAAATGTGTTAAATTTGCGGAAGACAGCCAAACGAGAGGGGATGTTTCGGATCCCCTCCCTCGGAAAACTAAAGTGTAACCTCTACAAGTGTTATCACTATTTTCCAAATTCTGATTTTAAGAACTTCGACTCTCATATTTTCAGAAGTTTGGCTGTTTTTTCTTACTCCCTTTCAAGCGTTTCAGATTCCTCTTTCGCGGCTCTCCCTGAACCGCAATACAAAGGTACGCATTTATTTTGAATTACACAATTATTTTTCAAGATATTTTCAATTTATTTTGTTGATATTCAATGACTAAAGAGTTTCTTTTGACAACACTTGGAATAAATGACACGAGGTTGATTCCGGAGGCTTTGATGACGGTTCTGTTCGGGGACCCAGTCAACAGACACAAGTTCTACAGGGCTATGCTGGAGGCGAACGACTTTGCGATGGACAGGGAATGGTTCCAGCCCATCTACGAGGCGGAGCTAAGCGAGCGCGGTCAGAAAAAGCAGGACTTTACTCCGGCGGCCGCTTCGCAGCTGGCTGCGATGATCACCGACAACGGTGCACGCAGACAAGGGATTCTGGAGCCAACCGCCGGAAACGGCTCGATGATCATAGCCAAATGGTGGGAACTATGCCGAAAGCGGATTCCGTTCGACTATTACCCGAACGACAATCCGGTCGAGTGTTGGGAACTTTCGGACAGATCGATACCGATACTCCTTTTCAACTTGTCGGTCAGGGGAATGGTTGGGGATGTCTATCACGGGGATGTTCTGGAGCAGCGGGTTATAGCGCATTACCGGCTGATCAACAAGCGGAATGACGCGCTTGGATTTTCGGAAATATTCAAATTATCATAGTCATGAGCACAATTAACGAAGAATACGAGCATTGGTTCAAAAACAAGGAGTATATGGTCAGAGACTCGACGCTGGCAGCGTATGACTTGATGTACAGGAATCATATCAAAAATGATGAGATTGCGAATATGGAAATCAAAAACATACGCTCCAGACATCTTCAGGATATGATAGGTCGGCTCCATCAAACCGGACTTAGCACAAAATCCATAAAGGACATTATAGTCCTTGTCAAAATGATAATGGGATGGTTTTTGGACGGCTTAGATCTCTACTTGCCAAAATTCAATTTACAATATCCTCGCGAAGAAGGCGCAATGAAAGAACTAGAGACATACTCTCCGGAAGAATTGAGACGCCTTGCTGGATACATCATGGAGCATCCGTCCTACGAGGGAATCGCCATCCTGATCACAATGATGACCGGACTACGGATCGGGGAGGTCTGCGGGCTGAAATGGAGGAACGTTGACCCTAAAGAAAAAATGATCACTGTAGATTGCACAATTGCAAGAGTGTATATTCCAAAGACATTCGGCAGCACGGGCGAAAAAAAGTCATACGTTCGGGAAGGGATACCAAAGACCAGATCCAGCAACCGATGCATCCCCATTACGGCACAGCTCGCAAAGTGTCTCGCGAAAGTAAGGGGAATAATGCCTGACAATTTTTACATCGCAAGCGGAACAGAAAAGTGCACAGAGCCAAGAACCTTTCGGCATCACTTTAATAACCTTTGCAAAAAAGCTGGGGTAAGAATAATCAAATTCCACGGCCTAAGACACTCGTTCGCGACAAATATGATCCGAGGTGGAGCGGACATCGCCAGCGTGTCGAGAATATTGGGGCACTCGGATATATCCACAACTCTGGATATCTATACCCACGCCAGTATGGACTCTAAGAGGGAGGCAATAAAAATCATAAGCAAAGGGCTGAAACTATTAGACTGAAATCAATAATATTCATTAGATATGGCAATCAAAGAGATTTGGGAGACCGCGGGCCAGAAACAGCGGAATGATTTATTGACGTTGATCGTGATGGATGGGGTATCGTACCCAACGGCATATTCCTGGTGCAACGGGACGAGGCGGCCTAAGCCGCTCTATCAGGAGAACATCAGGAAGTACGTCAAGGATGTCTTCGGGGTCGAGGAGTCCGTGGAGGAGTTGTTTCCTGAAAAGCGGTAGGCTATGTACGCGGACAAGGATTCAAGAGGCCTGATCTCGGTGTTCGAGATGGACAGGCCGGAATGGTCGGCACTCCGTGGGGCGTGCCAGATGGCCGTGCAGCTTTGGGAAGTCCAGTTGATGGAGTTCGCAGGGCTTGATCCAGCACGGATGCAGACTTGGGAGATCCAGCGCAAATGCTACCTTGAGCAAAGCATCGGCATCGCAAGGAAGCTGATTTTCGAGATAGACCAGGCTAACGAGAGAGTGGACGATGATTCCTGCAAAAGGATATTCGAGAGTGCGGACAATGGCCAGGCCATAGATTTATTTGACTTATGATCCCCGACTATGTAAAAGACCAGATCAAGGAGCGGGACATCGTCTCGATCATCCAGGACGAGGGCGTGGAGCTCAAGCGAGAAGGCAGCCACTACAAATGCTGTTGCCCTTTCCACGGGGAGAAGACTCCTTCGTTCGTGGTGACGCCATCGAGGAATATGTACCACTGCTTCGGGTGCGGACGTACCGGCGACGCCATCAGCTTTGTGATGGAGAGGCGCGGGATGACGTTCTACGAGGCGGTGGAGCATCTTGCCGGACGGTTGGGAATCGACTACGAGAAGAAGGAGCCTACACCGGAGGAGAAGGCGGCGGAGTTCAGACGGTCGCAACTGATGACGGTGAACAAGCTGGCCTCCGAGTGGTTCATCCAACGGTACAAGGAATCACCTGGAGCCAAGGAATATGTCCTGAAGAAGCGCGGGATCAAAGCCGAGACCGCCGAGCTGTTCTGCATCGGCTACGCTCCAGAGAAAGGAGGCCTGAAACAGTACCTGACGGGACTTGGATGGAAGGAGGACGTGCTGCTTGCGGCAGGACTGGTCAAGAGGAACGAGGACACCGGGCAGGTCTATGACTCGTTCAGGCACAGGATAATGTTTCCGGTGTTCTGGACAAGCGGCTACATAGCGGGTTTCTCCGGACGGTACATCGGTGACAAGCCGGGCGTTCCCAAGTACCTGAACACCGGGGAGACTGAACTGTACAAGAAGAAGGGAATCCTTTTCGGGTGGCTCCAGGCGAATATGCAGATCTACGCCACGAAGCAGGCTTACCTTGTCGAGGGCAATCTGGACGTATGCCGGCTGCACGAGATCGGGGTGAAGAATGCCGTGGCTCCGTGCGGAACGGCTTTGACTCAGGACCAGATCGACCTGCTGAAATCCAGGGCCGAAAGGGTCACGATCATCGGGGACACAGACGAGGCCGGTATCGAGGCGGTCCAGAAGAACGCCAAGCTGATGACGGAGGCGGGGCTTTCGGTCAGTGTGATGGAGTTGCCGCCGGAGCTTGGCAAGGATGCTGATGAGTTCTTCCGGACACATCAGCACGAATTTGACGAATGCAACCTACAGAGGACGAACGATTATATTCCTTGGATCTGCAAGAGATGGATGGAAGCAGCCGCTTCGCAGACGGAGAAGGCCGCCGTGATCACCGAGGTCTGCAAGCTGCTGGCCAAGGTGCCGGACCAGAGCACGGCTGATATGTACCGGGAGACCTTCACGAAGGCCTACAAGTTCGGAAGGATCTGGAACCAGGAATATTTCAAGGCCAAGAATGATCAGGAGCGGGCGGAGGCGAAAGAGGACGGAACCAAGGAGATGCTCCAGAACTATGGCTTCTACGTCAAGAACAACTGCTACTATGGGGCTTCAAGATCCGGGAACGATGTGAGGTGGAGCAACTTCACGATGACTCCGATCCTGCACATCCGGGACGAGAAGAACGCAAGGAGAATCTTCACGCTGCGGAATGTCAAGATGCAGGAGGCTGTGGTGAAGCTGAACCAGAGCGAGCTCGTGTCGTTCACGGATTTCAAGACTCGTGTCGAGACAGCCGGCAACTATGTCTGGGAGGCCACAGCCAACGAACTCACCTCTCTTAAGAAGTTCCTCTACGACGGCACGCCTTCGGCTGATGAGATCAAGCAGCTGGGTTGGCAGAAGAAGTGGGGCTTCTATGCCTGGGGCAACGGCGGCCTTGACAACGGCACGTTCAAGCCGGTGGACAAGTACGGAATCATCGACATCAAGGGTCAGAAGTTCTATCTTCCTGGTTGCGCGCTGGACACAAGGGACAACACCCAAGGCTACCAGCTGGCAAGGAAATTTGTCTATACGGAGGCTAACACCATCACGCTGCGGGAATATTCAGAGAAACTCATCACCGTGTTCGGGGACAACGCCAAGGTGGCGCTTTGCTTCCTGTTCGCGTCGTTGTTCAAGGACGTTGTGACATCGGTGACAACATCGTTCCCCATTCTGGATCTGTTCGGCCCGAAGGGCACGGGAAAGTCGGAGCTGGGTCATTCGCTGACTTCCTTCTTCGTGACGGGCAACATCGCGCCGAACATCAACAACACGACCAAGGCGGCTCTTGCCGAGGCGGTGGCGGAGGTGAGCAACGCGGTGGTGCATCTCGATGAATATAAGAACAACCTTGATCTGGAGAAGCGGGAGTTCCTTAAAGGAATATGGGACGGCGCGGGGCGTTCGAGGATGAATATGGACAACGACAAGAGGCGCGAGACCACGGCTGTGGACTGCGGGGTTGTGATGAGCGGTCAGGAGATGCCGACCGCCGACATCGCTCTGTTCAACCGGCTTGTGTTCCTGACATTCAGCAAGACAACGTTCAGCGACCAGGAGAAGAGGAACTACGAGAATCTGAAGCTTATCGAGAAGCGAGGGCTTACGCATCTGACGAACCAGTTGTTGCAGTTGCGCTCCAAGTTCCAGACGGATTTCAGAAGGATTTGGGACGAGACTTTGTCGGACATGAATGACAGGGTGCGTTCGTACAATGTCGAGGACAGGACACTGAGGAACTGGGCTATCCTGCTGGCGGCCTACCGGGCTTTGAGGACGGACATCGATGTGCCGTTTGACAGCGAGGAGATATTCAGGCTTTGCTGCAAGGGTTGTGTGGATCAGAACCAGAAGACTAAGCAGAACAACGAGCTTTCAGGCTTCTGGGAGATTGTGGAGAATCTGGTGGCATCCGGACAGGCGTACATCAACATCGACTATAAGCTTTGCGCCGGGGACCGTCCGTTCGCCATCAAGGAGTCGGATGTTCCTTTCGAGCCGAAGCACGGAGTGCGGTACATCTATCTGGCTTTCCAGCGGCTTTCGGCTCTCTATATGAAGGAGGGCAAGGACGTGAACGGCAAGGTGATCCCGAGGGATTCGCTGAAGTACTATCTTGAGCATTCACCGGAGTTCATAGGTACGGCCAAGTCGATGCGGTTCAAGCTGCTGGAGAACAAGACCTACGTGTCGAGCAATCCGGAGACCGGCAAGAGCCGCGTCACCACGGCGATGGTCTTTGACTATGACGCGCTCAAGGTCAACTACGGCATTGACCTTGACATCTCCACCGACACGTTGGAGATCGGGGACAACCGCGCGGCGGCCAGCACTCCCCCACCGGTCACCGAGCCAGCCGAAGCGGTTGATGCCGAACTTTGGGAGGAGTGATGGAGGACCTGAGGAGATATGTTCTGTATTCAAGGAAGCAGGAGGAGGCGTTCCGGAACAGGTACGCCAATGTGATTGCGGCCAGGCGGCGGGCGTATGTGAAGTGGCTGCGGAGCCTCCCTCTTCTGGAATGGGTGGATTATCTCGTTCAGGTCTCCCCACGTGACTACGAGGCTGTCATCGGCCTGATCTGCGTCTGTCATCAGGAACGCCTTGTCAGTATCACTTTCAGTCCCGACTACCGCCGGATCAGACGCGATCCGGACACCGACGAGGAGGTCGAGGCCGTTTTCGGAAAAAAGAAAAAGTAAAAATAATCGCCAAAAATTTGGTAAATGTTAAGAAATTCCTTATCTTTGTAGTGCAATCAAAACAATAACGGTAATGAGATACTCGGAAGTCATAAGGAAGCTGAAGAAAGGCGGATGCTCTTTCCTCTCGCACGGTAAAAACCACGACTGGTGGTTCAGTCCGATAACAGGAATAAAGTTCCAGATACCGCGACACAGCAGCCAAGAAGCGAAAGACCGGACATTGGAGAACATAAGCAAGCAATCGGGGGTGGAACTATAACCCACCCCAATGCTTAACAAATATTTAATTAATAAAATCAGATATGAAGGCAAAGGTTTATATCGCGAGAGGTTCGGACGGAACCTTCGACGCAACAATGGAGTATAACAAAGCGATTCCATTCGGACTTCTCGGTCAAGGCAAGACAGCCAAAGAAGCCATAGAGGACTTTTACAACTCTTATGAGGAGGCAAAGCAGATGCTTGCGGAAGAGGGCAAAGAGTGTCCGGATGTCGATTTTGAGTTCTACAACGACGTTCCCTCTTTCCTCCAACAATATGCGTTTATCCTAACGCTTGCCGGACTGGAGAAAGTAACCGGAGTGAGCCAGACCATTCTTAGCCACTACATCAGCGGCTACAGGCATCCTTCCCCGAAGACCGTGAAGAAAATCGAGGAGGGCATAAAGAACTTCAGCCAAGAACTATCGTCTGTCAAATTCGCGTAATTGTTTGGTAGCATTACTTAGTATGGTGCGGCCTTGGGAGTTTCTTCCAGGGCTTTTCTTTTGGGTAAGGGCCAATGAAGAGGGTTAATCTTCGTCCGCCCTTACGATTTTTATTGGAGGAAAGTGGGTGGAATGGGGATTTCAAAGGGCCAAAGCGAAAACCATAAGCAAAAAGAGTGGATTTGCTTACGATTTTCACCAAGAGGGTGATTTTCGGGGGAAATGGGGAAAATGAGGAAAATCGGAGTGGTTGTGCCAAATTTTGGCACAAATAGGATAACTATTTTCACATATATTCAAATAAAACAAAAGTTTATCTTGTGCTATCTATTGTAGTTCTTCAATAAATTACGTAAATTAGTGAAAAATTATTTTGCTGAGGAAACGAAAAACCCCAACTACACTAACTACACTAACTACACTTGAAGTAAATGAATGAATATTAACGAAATAAGGTGTAGTTGCGGTGTAGTTGAAGAACTACACTCCAACTACATTCAACTACACTTGGGCAGTCTCCAACTACACTAACTACACATTTTCGAGGGTCAACTACACCTCGTTTTTGGTTAACTCATTGAAAATCAAACATAGCTTCAAGTGTAGTTGGTGTAGTTGCTGTTTTTGCGAAAAATGTGGCTATAATATTTGATGAACTGTGAAATGCTTGATGTCAAATTGAAAGTGGATTCGCCGATGATGGCGGATTATCTGGCTTACCTGTTCCCGCCTGACAGTCCGGGCGGGCCTCTGAAAGTCTATGCCCGAAACAGCATAGGCAGGCTTCTCGTGGCTCATTGCAAGGTGGCGGAGGGTCCGGTGGCTCTGGAAGGCGACAAGGTCGTGGATCTGGAGTTGCCAAGCGACATCGCCACGGCTCCTATGAGGGATAAGTTCCTTTATTATGACAAGTACAGCACGGTGGCGTTGAATATGGCGATCAACGCCTTCTTTGACATCGAGTTCAAGCAGTACTACCTTGCCGGCTACGAGCTCGGAGTCCAGAAGAAGGACATAGTCGCTGCGTTCATCGTGTCGAGGGGATTGTTCAGCACCGACTATTTCGACGCGCTGCACAAGAGGATCTACAGGCAATCGCAACAGACGCTGGACAAACTGGTGAAGAAACTTATCAACAAGGTGGATTACATCAACAGCAGTATAAACATAAACGGATTGAAAGATGATCAGAATCATTGACTCATTGCAGGCCCAGAGCCTTGACAGACAGGATGGAGTCTGGCATAAACTTGCGCTCGTTCCAGGGACCGCCACCATCGAGCGGTCGGAGAAGACGGAGGATGCCGGGAGGCTGGCCACCGTCAAGATCAACGCCACGCTTTCGGAGTCCTCGGAGATTATGAGGGACAACCTTATATTAAAGGTAGGATTCTGCCACGGGGACGATGAGACTTACGGCACTGAGGACTTGCCTCTTGCCTTCGAGGTCAACGAAACCAACACCTTGAAGCTGTCCAGCTCGTATCAATTCCCTGTCTTTTAGCGTGTCCTTTCCTTACGGGTGTCTCGCTGGTATCTTTGCGTAAACATTGATTAACAAGATGAAAGCAGACACATTCCAACTGGCAAGGGACATCGTTCAGGGAAAGTGGCTGGTCTCCAATCCGGAGCAGCTGCTTCCTATCGCTCGTGCTTTCCTCAGCAAGACTCCGGTTGAGATGGAGGTGAAGTCGGCGGTGGTCTCCACCGTGGCCGATTCCGGTGCTGGGGCCGGGAAAGCCAAGAGTGTCGCCATTGTTCCGCTTCACGGCACGATGACCAAATACGACACCTGCGAAAGTTACGGGACAACGTTCATAGCAAACAAACTCCGGGAGATGGCCGATGATGAAAATGTCATCGGCATCGTCCTGGACATAGACTCCCCTGGCGGAAGCTGCTCGGCCATACCGCCGATGCTTGAAGCTATCAGCTACGCCAAGGCCCACAGGAAACCGGTCTATGTGCACGCTGACTGCTGCGCCTCGGCGGCCTACTGGGTGGCCTCACAATGCGATGCTATCTATATGGACAACGATCTCTCAGAGGTCGGCTCCATCGGTGCGATGGCTGTCTTCGTTGACAATTCAGCAACCAACCCATCAAACGGGGAAAGGACTTTAGTAGTCTATGCCGATGAGTCCTCAGAGAAGAACAGGGCCTATAGGGAAGCTCTGGCCGGAAACTTCGAGGCCGCCAAGGCGGAGCTCAAACCGCTGGTGGAGCAATTCCAGAATGCGGTCGTGTCCGGAAGGCCGAATATTCAGAAAGAGGAGAAAGGAGTTCTGAGCGGCGCGATGTTCGGCACCGCTGAGGCGTTGCGCCTGAATATGGCCGATGCCAAGAAGACCCTTTCCGAGACCATCGAGGCGGTCTTCGCACTCACAAGCGTTTAACCAATCTTTTTCATAATGGATAAGAAAACTCTCAACAATTCCAAGATGGGCCGACTTGTGGCCCGTCTCTTCGGCAAGAGCGAGCTTGACGTCAAGGACGGCAAGGTTTCCCTTTCCGATCAGGAGCGGCAGAAGGTTCTGGAGAACTACGGCCAGGACTTTCTCGACAAACTGGAAAGCATCAACCTCGATGAGGAGGGTGATGCCGTGACCCTTTTCAACGCCGCCGTGGCCGCCAAGACAGATGAGGCCACCAAGGCACTTAAAGAGCAGGTGAAGAAGCTTCAGAAGGACGTTGTCTCATTGGCTTCCGAGCCGGAGCCTAAGCCGGTTGCCACGGCAGTTCCTGCGTCCAAGGAGGCCAAGGTCTTTGCCATCAATATGGCGGCGGCACACAACAAGATCGTGAAGGAAGCCCTTGATTCCGTCAATCCTTACGCTTTCACGGCGATGGAAGACGCGTCTATCGACATCACGGATCTCAACGCCGAGTTCAAGATGACGATGCCTCCTAAGATGAAGTTGGAGCTCCTTAACAAGAGGATCTACAACGGATTCGACGACGCCAAGCATATGACCCGCATCCAGTCCAACACGGACTACATCGCAAGCGCGGCCATTATGTCCGAGGTCTCACAGCAGTTCACACCGAAATGGACTCCTAAGGGAGCGGCCAAGTTCACTCCGATCAGGATTCCTTATCGCCGTCACAAGCTGAACGTGCTGATCCAGCCGGCCGATGTGCTCAAGAGCTGGCTGCTCTATCTCTACGAGCAGGGCAAGACTATGGCGGATATGCCTATCACCCGCTACATCATCGAGAACCACATCCTGCCTAAGGTGCTGGATGACATCACCATCTCGATGATCGCAAAGGGTAAGTTCATCGATGCCGGCGTTGTAGCTGACGGTGACGCGGGCAAGGCCGCCAAGAACTCTATGGACGGTTTCGAGACCATCCTTGTGGAGGGCAAGTCCGATGAGAACTGCAAGATCAACTACTACAAGGCGGCAGCCGACCCGATGGCGATGTCGGACTCCGAGCTCCTCGCCTACATCGACGGCTTCGTGGACAGCATCTCCGGACTGTTCGCCCACATCGTGACCATCCACTGCTCCGAGCAGTTGCTGACACGCTACAAGAGGGCTGACTTCGCCGTGAACGGCAAGTACACCGGATTCGAGAATGACGGAAGCATCCGTTTCACGAACTTCCATCTCGTGCCTCTCAAGTCAATGTACAACTCCCCTATCATCTTCGCGACTCCAAAGGAGAACTTCGTGGAGCTTGTGGATCTCTCAAAGGCGGAGAACTGCATCGTCAAGATTGAGGAGCAGAACTACGATGTGAAGGTGTTCGGTGAATATTCCCTCTCAACGGGATTCAAGATCGCCGAGGCTGTCTATGCCGCTGTTCCGGACGGCTACACTCCGGTCGAGAGCATCGTTTCCGATGTTCCGGACACCGACAAGTGGGAGAACGGAAAGAAGGCTGCTGACAACACCAAGGATCAGGGTTCAGATACCAACCAGGATCAGGGTCAAGGCGGTGCATAACCAAATAACAAGCGTGAATTATGGCTTACGTTAAATCATCAATTCCAAGACCTGGTGACGGCGCTGGTTGCGCCGCCACCAGAAAATCACAGATCATCCTCGTAGATGTGGAGGATGTCGCCAGCGAACCGACAAGAGAGGTTGGCAACTGCGTTGTAACTGGAGACCTCACATTGAAGACCGGCGCAAAGGCAATCTCCATCTATGCCACGGCTTCCACGATTCAGGTCACCGAGGAACTTTCCGGAGATCCGGACGCCGAGGGAATCAAGACCGGTATCGTGTTCGACCACCCGGGCAACTCAGTGGCCATCAAGAATTTCATCGAGATCTTCAAGAACCGTGGCGTGATCGCCATCGTGCAGGAGTGCGACGGAACAACTGCTGGCCGTCCTCAGATTATGGGACGTGTCTGCAACCCGCTCAGGTTGTCTCTTGAGACCAAGATGGACGGTGAGGCGACCAAGAGGACTCTTACCTGGAAGCAGGCGTTGCCTGACAAGTTCCTGGCCGGTGAATATGCCGGAGAGATGCCGGAGATCGCCGAGGACGCCACAAGCGCGACCGGAGGAGCTTAGCGGATGTCTAAGATCGACACAAAAGCCGTCGAAGGCGAGGTTGCGGGCAACCCTGTAAGCGGTGGAACGAATCTGGTTGTCTGTGCCTACGAGGGCACGGACGGCCAGTTGTCCAAAGTCTGGGAGAAGATGACAGGTGTCAAGCCTGTTGTCATCACGGTTGAACCGGACGCTGACATCCGTGACATTCTTGCCGGAATCATCGCCGACAACAATATCTCCGATGATTTCATCCTCGTGCCGGCCAACTGCGTTCCTTGCGCCAAGATTTCCATCGGAGAACTGGCCACACCGCTTGTGTTCCTTGACGTTCAAGGCAACAAGGTTTTCAGCGAAAGGCTGCCGAAACCGTTCTCCAAGGAGAAACTCGTGGACGCGCTTCCAGCGGAAAACCAGACAGCGGAGGAGTTCCTAAAGGACTACTTCAAGAAGAATCTCCATAGACCAATCGAGGCCGGATTCCGGTTCGGCAACATCGTGACTCCGGTCTATCGCGCGAATCCTTGCGAACATCTTGTCATCGAGGCGTTCGTCCGCAAGAAGTTCGTGTTCGCCACTCCTCAAGGCTATGCGGCCATCACACATCTGATTGACCAGTACCTGCTGAATGAGTAACGAGATTGACAGATGGATATGTTCGGGAGCCGAGGTCACTGAAGGACTTCGGCTCTTGAGCATATACGCGCCCAACAAGTGGCTCGACGCTCTTGTCAGGAAGGCGCCGAAGGAATATTCACACCTCCTGAAGAAAGCTTTGCTTCCGTTCGCCACAGAGGTTCCGTTCTCGCAGACATTGACGAAAGGCGGGCGGTTCCGGGAAGACTGGCCGTTCCTCTCCGAACCTGATTGCCCGACCGAACTGAAGGCCCTTGCCGCGGATATGATCACATCGTGGCACAACTATGTCAACGCCCACGAGGATCTGTTCAAATGCACCACTCCGGAAGAGTGCTTCGAGGCCGCGGAAAAAACGGTAAGAAATTTTTATCAAAATTCAGTTTCCCGCACTGAATTTCAATACTACAAGGAGCATCACCGGATTCTTGGCAAACATCCGATTTTCGCCTTGACAAAGAAACTGGATAATCTGAGACGAATGCCGATCACCGAGCTAATCCGGAAAAGGCGCAATGTCCAGGATTCCATCTGGCGCGCGGAGCGGGAAATCAAGAAAGGCGACCGCCCTGACCTGAAAGTGTCAAGAGAGGAAAGGCTTTCCCGCCTGAAGATGACGCTCGATGAGATAAACCGAATGATTAAAGAATATGAAGGAACTGACAACCAAACTTCTCGATGATCTTTCATCCCTTGCGGCCATCGGCTGGACTGATGCCGAACTGGCCGGATTCCTTGACATCACAGAAAGGCAATTGGATGTCATCTTGGCTGATCCCGTCACGATAGATGATCAGCGGATCAGCAACGCCATCAAACGCGGCCAGCTGGAGAAGAGGGCCAAGATCGAACTTGCCGTTGTGCGTGGAGCTATGGGTGGCGACGCCGACTCCGTCGAGCAGTTCCGCGACATCGTCCGGGACAAAAGTTTCACCATCTCAAAGCTGGATCTGTTCGGCGGTGCCGAGAAAGAAGGCGCGTTCGAGAAGATTCAGGAATATATTGCTTCCGGATCAAAGGGCAACCTTTCCGACAAGGAACAGATCTACATAGACCTGCTGACGCTGATATATTCATTGGACGGCCAGTATGGCAAAAGGAGGACGATCAAGTTCCTGACCAGCGCCCCTTTCTGCATCCCCTACCAGCGTGCCGCGGACATATATTCAGAAGCCGTGGAGCTCTTCTTCTGCAACCGCAAGGTCTCCAAAGAGGCGATGCGCAACAAGATGGCGGATCAGTTCGACACACTCTATGTCGCCGCGAGGGACGCCGCAAAGACCTCCAAGGACTACGCCGTGGCCGCCGATATCCTCGTCAACAAGGCTCGTGCCCTCCAGCTGGACAAAGATGATCCGGCCAAGCTTCCGGCTGAAATCTACCAGCCGATGTTCCGTCTGCTTTCCGCAACGCCAGAATCCATCGGACTTCCGGCAGCCAACCGTGATGAGCTGGAAAGGCAGATTGACACCGTGGTCGCTCCGGAGTCCGTCAAGAGACGGCTCAGGACCGATGCAGGCATCGTTGATCTCGACATCGTAAAATACCTCGAAGATGCAAAGGAAGAGAGTTAAACCTGAATCCACACAAGCCGCCTCCGTCCAGTACCAGAACCCTTTTGCCCAGATCGTGTCGCTGGCCGGCGCCTGTCAGAACCTCAATGTCGTGGGGCGTGGCGGAGCCAAGACCACAGACATACAGGCCGAAAGACTTCTGGATGTCATCTATGATATGCCAGGAGCGCCCGTCGTCTGGGTGGCCGACACGTTCACGAACCTGAACGCCAACATCCTCCCATCCGTTCTGGAGGGGCTGGAACGAAAAGGACTCCGTGAGGGTGTCCACTATGTCATCGAGAAGGAGCCGCCCACCTTTACAGATGCGGAAAAGGCTGGTCTCCCGGACTGGCTTAAGCCCCATTTCTGGAAACCGTTCAACAAACTGGTCTCCTACAAGCGAACCATCATCTTCTACACCGGCACCAACATCAGGTTCGGTTCCCTTGACCGCCCGGCCACCCTTGCCGGAGCCTCCTACGTGTTCTGCTTCGGGGATGAGGTGAAATATTTCCGGGAAGACAAGATCTCCAACCTGCTGAAGGCAGTCCGTGGCTACAGGCAGGAATATGGTCACAGTGTCTTCTACCGAGGATTCAGTTTCACCACCGATATGCCGGACACCACGCACATCGGGGAATATGACTGGATCCTGAAATATGCCCACAATATGGACATCCCGGCCATCGTGCTTGTGCTGAAAGCCGGCCTGGTCTATAACGAATGCCTGCACGAGGCTGCCGCCGCCAAGGACAAATGGTTGAAGACCCACAGTGGCGAGGATCTTAACATCTACCGCGGCAAGTGCCGTGTGGCCGAGCAGTGGAAGGCGAGATGGACGGAACTGAGGATGAGGAAGGAAGCCAGAACGTTCTTCATGCTCGCATCCTCGTACATCAATGTGGACATCCTCACTGAGCAATGGTTCGGTGATGCCATCGCTGGTAAGCTGCCAGACCTGAACACGGCCATCCTCTCTATGCGCCCGTCCCTGGAATCAGGCGACCGCTTCTACACCTCCTTGAGTGAACGCCACTTCTATTATGATGGCACGGATGAGGAAGCCTACGATGGATTCGGACTGCTTGATCAGGAGGATTGCAGGGTGCTGAAATATCTCGATCTGGACAAACCGCTCATCGCAGGAGTGGATTTCGGGAATATGTGCTCGATGTCCATCGCCCAGAATGACACCGAGAAGGGACGCTCGTGCCTGCGTGTTGTGAAGTTCCTCTACACTCTTGCGCCTGAATATGTCCCTGACCTTGGAGAGAAGTTCCGCGCCTTCTTCGCACCTGTGAGGCGCAAGACCCTGATGCTGTACTATGACCGTGCAGGCAACTCCTACAAGTCCGTGGGTGAGGATCAGGTCGGCAAGTTAAAGAAGGCTATTGAATATGATGAATCCGGCCGCCGTACAGGGTGGACGGTGCAGCTTATGTCCATCAACCAGGGCAACATCGGGCAGCCGGAGGAATATTCATTTATGCAGGAGATAATGAGTGAGCGTAATCCACGGTTGCCGGTGATTCGCATCGACGCGTATGCGGCCAAGCATCTGAAGCTGTCATTGGAAAAGGCAAGGACTGTGGTCAGGAACGGGGTTGTGTTCAAGGATAAGAAAAGCGAGAAGTTACCGGTGGAGCAGCTGCCTACGGAGTCCACCAACCCATCAGACTCATTCAAGTATCTTGTGATGACCAAGCAACTCAGAGGCGTGGCCAGCGGCAAGACGATGCTGCCGTCCTCGGCGACGGATCCTCGTGCGGTCGGGAAAAACAAGGACTGAGCGGGGCGTGCGCCATATATCACCCTCGGGAAGGAATCGCAATTGCGATTCTTCCGCTGCGCGGCCCGGGCTCTTTTGCGTCCGAAAAAGTGCGTTTTTGCCGCGGCGGGGTGCAAGGCTTTGAACCACTTGATTTTGACGGGAATATATTCACAAAACAAGCCCGTTTGGCTGAAATAGCCGAGCCTTGGGCTGTAGTTTCCGGGTTGGGCGTGGTGTCCTTTTTATCGTCTTGGGAGGTGGCTAACTTTGTGATATGAACGTATATGAAGCATTGACGGAGATGAGGCGACTGTCAGAGGAAGACAGGAGCTTCAGCTTCTCGTTTATGAGCTATAACCCCACGAAAGGCACAAGCGACGGGATCGTCTATGTCCGGCGCGGGGTGTTGAGACATAGGGAAACCAAGGAGCACAACAAGAACGCTGACATCATCGAGGGCTACACGGATCTGGAGACCGGAGAGCCGAGGCGTTTCTACCAGCCGCTTCTGATGACATTCAACGGACAAAAACTGATACTCGTATGAGCAGAATCGAAAAAATATCCGACCACACATCCGTTCTGCGGTTGAACGATGGCCGGGCTTTCGCGCTTTCCAACAGGAGGGACAGCAGTCTGGACTCCGTGTTTTGGATGGCGCAACAGAGGAACTGGGAACAGTTGCCCCAGACGATTTGCGGACAGAAGATCGTGCCGTTCGGCCACGACAACAATCTGCCGGTGCACCTAAGGGACATCCTGGACGAAAACAATCTTGGTCCGGGAATCCTTGAGAGGCAGATGGGGCTTCTCTACGGGCAGGGCGTGTTCCTTAACCGGCTGGCTTACCAGGAAGGAAACATCGTGCATAACTGGGAGGAGGACAGGGAGATCCAGGCGTGGCTGGACAGCTGGGACTATATTAGCTACATCAAGGGGTGTATGACCGATTACCTGCATCTGAAAGGGTTCTTCGATGCCAAGTATCTGGAGAAAGGCCGGAGAATAGGCAGGGAGCCAAAGATAGCCTATCTTGAGCATATTCCTTCAAAGAACGCAAGGCTGGAGTGGACGGACAGCAGGGAGATCAAGGACGTGAAACACATTGTTGTCGGGGATTTCGAGCATTCCTGCGTGGGGACGGGCGTAAGGGTCTATCCGGTCTATGACAGGAAGAATCCGGGACGGTTCGGAGCCTCGGCTTCGTACAACCACACATATTCATTCGCAAGGGATTTCTACGCTGTGCCTCAGTATTGGGGAGCGTTGCGCTGGATTGTCAAGGGTTCGGAGATTCCGACCATATTCAAGTACGTGACGGACAACGGAATCAACCTTGCTTATCTGGTGAAGGCTCCCAAGGAGTACTGGGAGGAAAGGCGTGACCGTCTTAGGATGGTTCATCCGACTTGGGATGACACCAAGGTGGAGAACGAGATCAGCCGGTTGACGGAGGATCTGCTGTTGCAGATGCAGGATGTGCTCAGCGGCAAGGAGAACGCCGGAAAGTTCTTCTATTCGCTTGATATGCCGTCTGAAAGCGGCGCGGGGCGTGTGTCCTGGTCCGTGGAGGCGATAGACCAGAAGATGAAGGACTTTGTGGAGGCTCAGTTGAAGATCTCGGAGGCTTCGGCATCTGCGATCACATCCGGAATGGGGCTGCATCCGTCGCTGTCGAACGTGATGGTGAACGGCAAGCTGGCATCAGGATCGGAACTGTTGTACGCCTTCAAGCTGTTCCTGCTTTCGGACACGGAGATCGCCTCACAGACGATTCTGGAGCCGATCAACCAAGCGATAGCGTTCAATTTCCCTGGAAAGGGGCTGAAACTTGGGTTCTTCCACAAGCAGTTGTCGGCGGAGGATGCCCTTACTTCTTCGGCAAGGGTTAAAAATCAGTGATTATGATGGATTTGTTCAACAGAAATCGGGACGGTTCCAAGGAACTTGAGGATCTGACCGGCCAATGGTACGCTTCCTCTCCTTTCAGGCTGATCGAGACGGAAATCCGGTTCGCCACCGATGAGGTGGCGCGGCTTGTGAGTCAGGAGGTGGTCAAGGAGGCCGCGGAGGCTTACGATGAGGATGAGAAACCGGAGCTTGTGGCCGCTGTAAGGCTTCCGGTGGCGTGTCTTGCGTTGATGCGTTACGCCAAACTTTCATCCGTGTCACACGAATCTACCGGACGGAAGGTCAAGATCGATGACAATGAGAGAAGCCCTTACGAATGGCAGATAGACAGGGATGACAGGGCGATGAGGGAGCGGTATTTCAGGGCTCTGGACGCTTTGTACACCTACTTGGAGACTTCCGGCAACGAGAACTGGATGGCTTCGGCCAAGAGGACGATGATAGGCGAATCCATTGTCAGGAATATTCAGGAGTTCGAGGCGGTCTATCCCATCGATGGGAGCTATTACGTCTATTATCTGTTGCAGGCGCTTGTGATCGAGCGGCAAAGGGCGGTCATTGAGCCGTTCGCAGGGGATAAATGGGCTTCGATTACTGACGGCTCGGCTGACGAAAGGGTGCTCTCGCTGGCCAGAAGGGCGGCCATACTGAGCGCCGTGATAGTGGCAGGGACGAGATGGAGCCTTGAGGTGTTCCCTATCGAGATCGCAAGGCGGTTTTCCCCTACCTATCAGGGCAACAAGTCCAACCGTGTGGCCACGATGGATGAGATTGACTGGTATGTCGGCAATCTGAAAAGTGAGGTCAAGGACGCTTTGACGGATTTGTCGGCTCTGATCAGCGAAGATAAGGCGGATCCTAAGCTTTTGCCTGTGAATGACAGGCGGAACAAATTCTTTACCACCGAGTGATGAACACGATTGAGGTTTTCGAGACCGGCAAGGTCGTACAGGTGCCTGGTTCGTGGAGTGAAATGACTCCGGATCAGGTGCGTGGGGTATTCCGGATCTTCGAGAGGTGTCTTAGGCGTGGGGAATCGCCGTTGGACTTCAATGTGAGGGTTTTGTGGATGCTGCTTGGGGTGCGGAGGACTGTCAAGGGATGGTTCACGGACATATTCAATGGCTCTTCTTCTGTCAGGGATGAGAATGTCTATCGGATGTGCGAGACGTTTCTGGGCTTCCTGTTCTCGGAGGAGTCGGCGGCGTTGACGTTTGATTCGGTCGCGAATCCGATGCCGGTGGTCCGGTTGGGGCTTGTGAGGCTGTACGGTCCGGGGGAACTGCTTCAGGATCTGACTTTCGGGGAGTTCAGGCACGCATCCGCCGCAATCAACAGGTTTTTCAGGAGCCGCGAGCCGGAGGATTTGGATGAATGCATCGCTTTCCTGTACAGAAGACGTTGCCGGAAGGCCAACAGGGCAGGTCGGATGGTGCCGGATGTGGACCAACGGAATGCACGTGGGCATATTCATAGAGCGTCGAGGTTGAAGGGGTGGCAGAAGAATCTCGTGATGATGTGGTTCGCGGCTTGCTTGAAGTACCTTCAGTCGGGTGTTCTGGAGATTAACGGGGAGGAGGTTGATTTGTCGAAGCTGTTCGCCGGGGATGAGAAAAGTTCGGGGATAAGCTTCGGGTGGAATGATTTGTTGGTCGAGGTGGCTAAGGAGAACACGCTTGGCAACATTGACAGGGTGGATGAGGAGCCGTTGTTCTCGGTGCTGTCGATTATGTGGCATAACTATAAGGAAAGGAAGAGAAATGAGCAGATTATCAAGGCTTCAAAGGCTCACTGAGTACCTTGCGGGGTTGAAGATCCATTCCTGCTGGTGTTGTGAGCACATCGATCCGATTTGCACGACCGCGCAGTCGGACGCCACGTCCAAACTGGCGCATCTTTCGGGTGTGCAGGTGGTGGTCGCGCGTCCGGAGGTGCATCAGCGTGGGGATTCCGATTCGTTCCGTGAAGAGCTGGGGACGGTGATCTTCGTGTTGGAGAAGGGGCTTGGGCTCGACAAGACGGAGGAATCGGAGAATGAGCAATATTCACGGCTTCTGGAGGTTGCGGATTTAATTCTGGCTTACATCACGGAGGAGGCTTCGAGTCAGAACTGTCGTCTGGTGACGGGGTTGTCGCTGGCTTCGGTGGATGTGGTTCCGGAGTCGAGTGTGTTCGGTGGTTGGAGCGGGTACAGCATCGAGCTTGCGTTTGAGTGATGGATGTCAGGGCGCGTTTTGTCAGTGAGGTCCTTCTGGATGAGGGGCAGCGGCTTCTGAGAAATCAGGGGAAGGCCATCGAGGCCAAGGTCAAGAAGCGTTCCGGGCGGTTGGAATCGTCCAGGAGTGTTTCGGTGACCGGTGGGAGCGGTGCTTCGGGGACTTTGACGTTCGTCCACGTGGCCTACGAGCGCTTCCTGGACATGAAGCGTCTCCAGCGTGGCGGCAAGTCCGTAAAGAGCAACCGCAAGATCCACAATCGCTATGTCTTCGGTGCTTTCGCCTCCATCGCCGAACGGCTGATGTACGAGTTCACGGAGGATGTCATCGCCCGGATCAGGGAGTCGGAACTGGGCCAAACGAAGTGAAAATCAGGCGGGAAGTCTTGATTATTTGGCCCAAAGTTTGTTTCTTTGTAAACACATTCGCAATACAAATGCAATACGGAGGCACTTATGAGACTTGGAAAAGATGACATATTGGTGATTAAGGCTGTTCTACTGTATATTCTTACACATAGCAATGATGGTCAAAGGGACATCTACAGCCTTGTCAAGACGGCCTATTATGCGCAGCAGAATCATCTTGCGCAATATGGCACTCCCCTTTTCAAGGATTGCATCTGCGCTTTGCCGTTCGGGCCGGTACCGTCCAACATCTACAATGTTCTGAAAATGGCCAGTGGCGACTCCAATGAACTCAATTATCACAGATCCGATGATATGCATCTGGCTTCGGATGCTATAAATTTCAAAAGCGGGCGGTATTCCGCAAAGGAAGACCCCAATATGGATTTCCTATCCAAATCTGACATTGAGAGCCTAAACTATGGCATTGAAAAAGTTGCGAAAATGTCTTTCAACCAAATAAAAGAAGATACGCACGGAATGGAATGGAATCGTGCTTTTAACAGCAAGTCTTCTTTGAAGGAGATGAATCTTCTTAATATCGCCAAAGAAGGGGATGCGTCATCGGATGCCTTGCGGTATTTGGAGGATTTCCTTGAGACCGATAGGTTTGCAAGGTTATGATGGAACTTGATTCATTCCCTGCCGAACTCAGAAAGCAAGCTATTGAGATTGGTCAGGTTCTGAAGATGGAGATGTTTCCGGAAGACAGTGTGAAGCCTAAGCCGGGAAAGGAATCCAAGCCTAAAAGATTTGTCATTATCGGCAGGACAGATGACAGTGGAGTGCTGGCCGCTCTTCTGGTAAACACTCGGATCAATGAAAAGATGTTTTCACAGATTGCACCTTACCAGCATTTGGTAAAGGCGGCTGACAATGATTATCTGGATCACGATAGTTATGTGGATTGCTACACTGTGAAGGAGTTCAACAGCGAAAGGGTTCTGGAAAGCGCTGAATATCTTGGACACATAAAGGATGAAGATCTGGCAGAATGCCTTGAGCACGTCCGACAATCACCGGCCATCAAGCCTTATTTGCTGAAGAAGTTTAATTTATAAAGCGGCGGATTGATTTTTGCAAGAAGAGAAATAACACACTAATCTTTGAAGTCCTATGTTCTTTATCGGTGATATCGGATGGCTTGTCTGGCCGTTGTTGTTTGTCGCTTTGATTGCGATTTTTGTCGGTTTGGCAGGGTTGATTATATTTCTCGTAGGTGGAACGATTGGAAGTGCCGTGGTTGGACTGACCTCCAAGAACAAAACCAAGAAAAGCGTTATGGGTGATTTGCTGTTGCTTCTTAGTGGCCTGGTCATTCTTGCAAGCGTTGTCTTGACAATCATCTGGGGTTAAACTCCATTGTATTTGTCCTTTGCAGCCGCTGATTAGCGGCTATTTTTGTGCCATAAAATCACGTGAGATTATGGCTAAAAGAATTACTGATGAGGATCTTCGGCTGAACCTGATTGTCAACGGGGATGGCGGCAGGAAGGAGATGCTTGCGCTGGACAGGCAGATGAAGGATTTGCAGAGTTCGACCAAAAGGACCAGGACTGAACTCAAGAATCTTGAGAAGGCTGGCAAGACCGGCTCACAGGAACACCAGAACCTGACGAAGACCCTGAAAGACCAGGAGAAGACCCTGACGGAATGCCGGGAAAAATACAACAAACTCAGGGATGCCATTTCCCTTGAAAACAAGACATTGGCGGAACTCCGGAACCATCTGAAACTGACGCAGACGGCTCTTAGCAAGGCCGTTCCCGGGACGGAGAACTGGAAGAAGCTTAATGCCGAGGTCCAGCAGACCAAGGCAAGGCTTAAAGAGCTTACCTCACAGTCCGGGCAGACCAAGGGTGCGCTTGAGAAACTATCAAGCGTCAAGGCCGGAGCTTTGGCGGCATTCGCAGCTATCGCCGGGGCAGTCAGAGGCGTGGCAAGGGCGTTCCAGAAGATAGTGGACTTCGAGCAGGCCAACGTCAACCTCTCCACCATCATCGGCAAGAACGTCAAGGACATCGAGGCGCTGACATATTCGGCGATGGAGCTTGGACGGACCACTGAATACACCGCCTCGCAGGTCACGCTGCTCCAGACAGAACTCGCGAAGCTGGGTTTCAAGGAGGGTGCGATCATGCAGATGCAGGAGTCCGTCCTGCACTTCGCCACGGCCATCGGGACCACCCTCCCGGAAGCGGCGGCGATGGCGGGAGCGACACTGAGGATGTTCGGGCTTGACGCCAAAGACACCGCCGACACCCTCGGGGTGCTGGTGCAGGGAGCCAACAACAGCGCGCTGAGCTTCTCCTACTACCAGACAGCGATGGCCACGGTCGGACCGGTGGCGAAGACATTCGGTTTCTCGCTCAGGGACACGGTCGCCCTGCTCGGCACACTGGCCAACGCCGGGTTTGACGCCTCTTCCGCGGCCACTGCCACAAGGAACATCCTGCTTAACCTCGCGGACTCAAGCGGCAAGCTGGCGGTGGCCTTAGGCAAGCCTGTAAGCACATTCCCTGAACTGATGTCCGGGCTGAGACAGCTGAAGGCGCAGGGAGTTGACCTTAACACCACGTTGGAACTGACCGACAAAAGGTCTGTCTCCGCCTTCAACACGTTCCTTGACGGAGTGGACGCTGCCTTGGCTCTGAGGGATTCGCTTGAGGATGTCAACGGCGTGCTGAAGAATACAGCCGAGGAAAGGATCAACACGGTCGAGGGTTCCGTCAAACTGCTCCAGTCCGCATGGGAGGGGCTGATCCTCTCGTTCAAGGAGTCCGCCGGACCGATCAAGAGCGTGATTGACTGGCTGACCCGAATGGTGGAGGGGCTGACGGAGCTGATCAATCTTGGAGGCCGTCAGGGATTCTTCTCCGAATATTCACAGGCCTTGGCTGAAATCAACCCCGAGACGGATCTGGGGCCGGGGGTTACTATGGAGAGCTACATCGCGTCCACCCGGGAGCAGTTGAAAAAAGAGGCAGAGGCCGCCAAGGCGAAGGCTGATTCGCAGAATGGGTTCGGAAGGTGGTGGAGCGGTTCTGGCGACGCCGCGGAACTGGCAGCGAACAGACTCGAAGGATTCGACCTCGCTGCCGCCCAGTACCTGAATGCGTCCGGTGGCGGAGCCGCCTCCTCTTCCTTCCCGTCGGGATCAACACCGCCATCAAACCCACCAAGCCTCCAAAATCCGCAAAAAAACAAAGCCCTCTGGTCATTGAGCAATGACGAGGCGTTCCTGACGGCCAAGGCGGAACTGACAAGGCGGTACAACGAGAAGGAGATCTCCTCACAGGAGGAATATAACGAAAGGCTCTATCAGCTGGAGGTGGCGACATTGACGGCTCGGCTGGCGGCACGGAAGGACTCCGGGGCGGCGCGGTCGAAGATTGAGGGCGACCTTCAGGAAAAGATCAAGAAGCATTCGGATGACGCTCTGAAAAGGCAGCAGGAGAACGAGAAGAAGGCTGGCGAGCTGGCCAAGGAGGGTGCGGCTGTCATTGCGGCGGCTGAGACGGACAAGACCAAGGCGGCGCTTGCGGCGGAGGAGACCAGGTACGCCGCCGAGTTGAAGAAGTTCAAGGACACCAAGATTCTGTACGAGAACCAGGCGGCGGTGCTTGAGGCTATCGAGAAGAAGCACCAGAATGCGCTGCTGAAGATAAAGCAGGAGGCGTTCGATAGAGAGCAATCTAAGCTGGAAACAAAGCACAATATAGAAAGGCAAGAAATAATGAGCTTGTATTCCGGCAAAATTGCTCAAGAAAGCCCTAACTCCAAGAATGTCACGAAATTCACAAAGGAGAAAGATTATGCTCTCGTTGAATCCGACTTGGCATATCTGACTAGATTAATGTCACAGTTAGAAAAAATTAAAGACGAAGGCGGAATAGACGGAATCAAGTTTCAGCAAGATGAACTTGACAAATACTTATTGAAGCTAGAGCAAACCAAAACCAAGATCGCCGAACTTACAACCCAAAAGAACAAGAGCGACGGAGGGGTATTTTCTGGCACCGGCAAGGGTAGCCTTTTTGGTGTCTCGCAGGATCAGTGGAACGAGTTCTTCGCAAACCTCAAGACAGGCAAGGACAAGGCGGAGAGCCTGTCAATCGCCCTGAATGCCGTTGGTGGTTTTGCTCAGGAGGGCTTCCAACTGGCAAGCAAGGCGATCGAGCTTACCAACGCCAAGGAAAACAAGGCATTCAACGAGTACAAGAAGAACAACGAGAAGAAAAAGAAAGATCTGAAATCCAGATATGATGCCGGATTGGTGTCACAGGAGCAGTACAACGCGAGGGTCGAGGAGATGGAAGCAGAGGAAGAGGCAAAGCGCGAGGAGATGGAGATCAAACAAGCAAAGAGGACGAAAGCGCTCAATCTGGTGCAGTCCATCATCAACACGGCTTTGTCGGTCACCAAGACCTTGGCGCAATGGGGCTGGCCAGCCGGTGCGGCTCCTGCCGCGATCGTGGCCGCTTTCGGGGCGGCGCAGACTGCATTGATCGCGGCGCAACCGATCGGTGCGGAGGAGGGCGGCTTCGTGAACACTCGCCGGGCTCAGGATGGGAAGGCGTTCAAGGCGCGGTTATCTCCGGACAAGAGAGGGTTCGTGTCCTCCCCTACCGTGCTTGTGGGTGAGAACGGCGGTGAATATGTGATCCCGGCTGACGGACTGAGCAATCCGACATTGCTGCCGTTCGTGGCGACGATGGAGGAGGCTCGGAAGGCTGGAACGTTGAAGAGCCTGAACTTCGAGGCGGTCTATCCTGTGGGAGCCGCTATCGGTCGGGAAAGCGGTGGGTTTACGAACACTTCGACAGGCTCAGTGACCGGAAGCGGCTCGGTGTCCGGAGGGAATGTCGCTTCGGCAAGGTCAGCGACCGATGAGAGGTTGCTGGAGGCTATCGAGCTTCTGAACAAAAGGCTTTCCGTGCCTATCAAGGCGGATGTGTCGATGCTGGGGAAGAACGGGATCATCGAGCAGACGGAGAAGTACAATCGTGCCAAACGCCGGGGTACTTATGGCAGATAATGCGATTTTTTGCAAAAATTTCCGTAAAATTCTTGGAATTTGGAAAAAGATTCGCATCTTTGCCAGTGCGTACTACATACTTAGCATTCTCTTTACGGCTGAATAATTCCGTAGAAGATTGCTGACATATTATTAAAGGGAAATTTTGCCCTCCGTATGGTCGTTGCTGACGAAAGTCGCAACAGCATTATGCCGTAAGGCAGGTATGTGGTACGCAGACCTTAGCGGAGGGTTTTTATATTCAATTAGTTATGCGTACTACTAATTCAAACAACGCGGCTGTTGCCGCAGAAAGCCACAAGATCGGGGCTGACTCTTTCATCATCGAGACCAGGATTGAGCTGTTCCGGATTGCCGACCGGTTCTCCGAGTGGGAGAAGCGGATGTGCGAGAGCAAGGAACTGCTGATGGACGGAAGGCTCGACAATGAGATCAGGACGATGAACGCCGCGTTCTACCAGCTGGATGAGGCTTTGAGGAAGATCCTGAATGAGGAGCTGGAGTTCGACATCCTCCGCCACGACACCGTTACGGAGTGATTTTTGCAAGGATTTGTCTGACAATTAATTCTGAATAAGTATGAGAAGGTTAATCATTGCTGTTGCTATAATGCTGATAGGGTTCGGCGGGACTTGCTTCGGAAGGAAGCTGGCGGATCCGGAAAAACTGACTTTCAAAAAGACATATTCGATGCCAGGGATGACAAGGGATGAGTTATACCGCAATACCGCCGGTTGGCATAGCGTGTCACTTAATTTAAGCTTTGGCGGTGTGGTGTGCAAAGACGAGGATAAAGGATACCGCGCACGGTACTACAACCAGCGATTTGGCAATAAACAAGGAGCATTGTTCGGTACGGTCTTTCTGTCATTCAGAGATGGATCATTTGATTTGACATTTACGGACATTTCCGCATTTTACGGGAATAAGGATGTGGATCCTGTATCGACCTGCGATGACCGCTTCAATCGTACCTGGTACTGGAGAGTAACACGCAGCCAAAAAGTCATCGACGAGATACGTAAGCGTTCCAAGGAGATCTTCGAGATGATCACCGCCTCGATGGATCATTACCTGGAGGTCGGCCCGCCGGTGGAGCTGAAGAAACTCTGACAATCCCGCCGTCCCAGACAGCCGCCTCAGGGCGGCTGTCTTTGTGCCAAGAAGGACACAGAACGATGTGAAAATCAGCGGAAAGTCTTGATTATTTGGCCAGAAAGTTGTTCAATTATTTTTTTGTATTGCATTTGCATTTACAAAAATATTATCATTATCTTTGCACAGATTGATGAGATACATATTGATGAAGGCGCTATGAGCTCATATATTCAGCAATTAGAGGAATATTTTAACAAGACTACTCTTGAGCAGCAGGACAAGGATTACCAAGAACTTCAAAAGTTCAATAAGAATGGTATAACTGTTGATGACTACATCCGGGATTTAGGAATTATACTTTAGTTATCATTCTATGGCATTCAGCAAGTATAAGAGCAAATCCGAGATGAATGAAACTTTAGCTAAGTCTTTGCACGACAGTTCGTCTTTCCTCCCTGTTGGACATTGCGCATACTATGCTTGTTTTCAAAGGATTTGCCATATATGTTATTATGTTATCGGGAAAACAAAGGATCAAATCGCCTCAGAGTGTAGTTTAAGCAGAGAAGGTTCGCACAATTATCTGCTGAACCTCGTATTGGAATACATCAAGAAGAGTAATCCTAATGATGGCCGTACTTTGCGTAGGGATATTTTCCAACTAAAGAAACTTCGCGAGTCAGCAGATTATGAAGATGAAAATTTTGATTCATCCAAAAGTTCGAACTCGCTTGATTTGATGAGAGAGATCCTTCCTATTTTGAGAAAATACTGAATATGACTTCTAATGAATATATTATCAATGAACTGAATCTTCTTCTTGAAAAGATTCAGAATATTCGAGTACGCTACGAGTTCGATCAAATGTCTTCTATGCATATCATTGAAATCGTGCCCGATGATGTTTATCGTAACGATGCGTTATACATTGAATGGGAGGATGACTTATTTAGCAGATTCATCGAGAAATTCCCTACTGAAAACATTTGCTTCATTTCAGATAAATCATACATCGAAGTGAAAAATCCAATCTTTGTTAAAGAAGGGGCTGGTTTTGCATCCTTCTCGTGCAAAGATGAGAATCGCTTCTCTTTGCGGAAATCTGAAATCACTCCAAAATTCCACGAAATGCCTTTCACTTGGATTTCATTAGCGCCTATTGGATGTGAGACTTATTCCTTTTCGCAGCAATCAGGTGCGCAATTCCGTGTTGAAATTAATAATGATAACTATCCAAAAGCAGCATAAGAATTATGGACAACAGCAATCCAAAGTCAGGGTTTACCCTTGAAAATATCATCCTAATCGAAAGTTCTTTCAAAAGAATTAGCGATGTGATATTCGACAAGAAGGCTCAAAACTCATTCGATATAAATGTTGGAGTCGCATCTGCCGAACCAAGAATAGCCGTCACTGTTGATGTTACAGTGGCGCAAAAGCGTGACGAGGTTGAGCAGTTCAGGATTACGGCAAAAATGGTGGGAATATTCAAGAAAGAAGGTGAATCGGACATCAAAAGCGATGAGGATTTTGGCCGTATCAATGGTGCGGCCATTGTGTTCCCTTTTGTAAGAGAACACATTGCCAATGTGGCATTGAAAGGAGGCTTGGGTGCGGTTCTTATCCCACCTGTTAATTTCACGAAGTACACGGGTAAAGAATAGAATCCGTTTCCGTTGTCCTTTTGTAGCCACCTGCGGGTGGCTATTTTTGTGCCATAATGAGTTCGTTATGGTTAGGATATTGACTAAGGATTTCACGGAGCTGGATCTTACGAAGGGGTTCGAGTTCCAGATCGAGATGGAGAATCCGATGTTGGAGGAGGATCATATTCCTTCGGCTTTCAGCACGCAGATTTCGTTTCCGCCGAGTCCGGTGAACAGGAGGGTGTTCGGGTACACGCCGGCTATGTTCCTGGCGCCGAACGTGAAAAGACTGGAAGCTTCGGTGTGGATCGGGGGTGTGCCGTTTGTGAGCGGGACGCTGGTGTATGATGGGATCGAGGACGGGTGTCTGATGTACACGTTCACGGAGAAGGTGGTGGAACTGGAAGGGAAGATCTGGGACCAGGAGATTCTGGAGTTCGATGTCAGAAATGGTGTGCCGTCAAGTGATTTGTTTTCCACACCATTACTCATACGTAAATCAGGTGTAGCGTTGCATCCTTACGAGGGAACAATCCGATCGCTCGGTCCACAGGATACAACAAAACGCACCTATCAGACCAAGTACTTAAATTATGTGAGTAGTTACGAGACTTTCGATTATTCTACCTTTACTCCAGCCGTTCGAGTCTCGACCATAATGAGGAACCTTCCGGTAGATTTCCCGACAAGGGTGTCATTTATAACTGTTGAAGACCTTTGTGTACTCGGATGCTATCACGAGATAATTTACGATGGGGTCACACGTAGTTCTTTGAGTTCAGAAACAACAACAAGATCCGATGGTAGCATAAGTCAGAATAATACCACCCTCGGGGGGATAGAAACAGGAAATTATATAACTGATGTCGCCCATTGTTTACCAGACATCACGTTTGCGAATCTGATCAAAAACTTGTGTTCAATATTCGGAGCGAGTTGCTTTGCTGAAAACTACCGCCTCAAAATCATGTTCAATACATCCATTTTAGGAAGTTCCCCTACAGATTGGACTGATAAAATTAACGATGATTTTGCCACAGAGGAGGAGCCAAGCCAATCATATTCCTTTGGGTACGAAGAAGAGGAAAGCAACTTAGATGGAAACACTCTTCAAGAATCCATTCAAAATGGGACTATAGCCGAGATTTCTGATGCAAGAGGGATAGAAGACATTCTGGATTGTTTCGATGACAAAGAAGAATATAAAACCGTGTTCTGCAAACAGTCCGGTGATATCTATTCAGGTCGGAAATATACGGCTTATATTACACAACTAGGACAAGAGGACTACGTCAATATGGTGCCGTTATCCGATGCAGCATACGAATGTGACGTGTTATACACAAGTGGGGCAATTTCAAAACATGAACCCGACAATGACTCCGATGAGTTTAGCAACAAGTCAGACTTCACTCTTGTGCGATGTTCTCCAGAAAAAATCTTCTACGGAGAGACTGCCAGGAAATACCGTATGACACCAATTATTGATGTGGAGACAGGAAGTTCGGAACGAAGTAAGAAAACATACATAGGAGTTATGTTCAACGACCAATTGATCAGCAATGGGTTTGCCTGCAATGTAGACCTACCATTAGTATCTTCGTTGGAAGCTCTATCCATCACGCCCGCCGCTCTTTGGGACAAGTACCACAAGGCGTTCGCGGAGTGGTTGGGGAAGACAAGGCAGAGGGTGTCGGTGGATGTGAACCTCTCCCCTATCGACCTGCATAATTTCAGACTGTACAGGCCGGTGTACTTCAAGGGGAGGAAATGGGTTGTGGCAAAGCTTTCGGTGACGGTGGCGGCGGGGTCGGAGGCGGTCTCGACACGTGGGGAATTCATCGAAATCTGATGTCCTTTCTGAATGGGGTCTCCAGGTGTACATTTGTCCTGGGTTGGGGATGATATACCCTGCCATTGAAACACGGATATGGAATTTACAGGTAGCATACAATTCGCTGACGAAAGCTCTTGGCTGACGCTGACCACGGAATCGGATGACACGGTGACGATCACCGTTAAGTTTGGTTCACGAATCCTTGCATCACAGGAGGTGCTAAGCTTTGACGTGGCTCCTAACTCCGGAATTGTACGGCTACCGGCCGGCGAGATCCTCGGAGCGCTGATGGGCAATGGCATAGGGATGGTGACTGGCTCATTCACGGCCACACAAGGCTCGTCCTCTTGTTCGTACAGTTTCAGCGTGCTGCCTTGCAGGAAGTTCGCGTACAAGTCCCTTGCCGCAACCATATTCACGACAAGGCCGACTAAGTCCCCTGCCTATGAAGGAGCGGAAGATCGGCTCTATTACTACAGGACTTCGGGTGATGTCTCCACTTATGTCAGATTCGACTATCTTGACGGAGGCTCTTCTACCAGTTACAAACTTAGCCCCACCTATTATGTGTCCACTAAATACTATGACCTTGACATCTCCACCGGCACAATGTTGTCCACTGCTGCATCCAAGGGTCTGGACACATCGAAAATAACGGGGTTCAAGATCTGGATTGAATATTCCGGAAGCAAATCAGAGACATATTCATTCGAGATCAGAAGGACACGGCTGCCGCTGAAGACGTACAAGTTCCTGGGGCGGCGAGGGACGTATGAATATATTCACGCAACCGGGAAGTTCAGCCGCTCGATAGAGTCGGAGACGCAGGTGTTCGTGAATTCCGGGATAGAGCAGGAGCTGGAGAATGACTATTCGATGACATTCGAGCAGAATTCCGGGCACATCGACAGCATCGGGATGAACGGGTACTGGCTGGAGTTTCTTGCGGCCAAGGAGAGGTACATCATCGAGAAGGATGGTTCGGAACGGGCTATTGTCGTGGACGAGTTCAAGACATCGCTGACGGATAGGACTGTCAGCAGCATGACGTTCAAATGGCATTACGCAAACCCTAACAACACTGTCATTGACAAAGTGGACATCGACATCACAGGACTTGGCATCCTCGGGCCGTCCACCGTGAACGATGTAAGCAACACGGCGCAGTTCCAGGTGACATATTCACCGTCGAACACGACACAGCGGAGCATAACCTGGAGTGTGGTGAGCGGTCCGGACTATGCGTCCATCGATGAGAAGGGGCTGCTTACTGTCAAGGGAGGAGCGAACGGTTCTACGGTCAAAATCCGGGCGACAAGCAAGGACAACTCAAGCGTCTATGCGGAGAAATCAGTCACTGTCACCTACAAGATCGCTTCAGTGAGCGTCACCGGCGTGAGTCTGAGCAAGTCCGTGCTATCCCTCGCTGTCGGCGAATCGGAAACATTGGTGGCCACGGTAGCGCCGGAAAGAGCGACCGACCGGTCGGTGACATGGGAGTCATCAAACAAGAACGTCGCCACGGTCAACCAAAACGGTACAGTGAAGGCGGTTGCCGCCGGTTCGGCGGTCATAGGGGTCAGAACCAACGACGGCGGATTCACGGCAAGATGCAATCTCACCGTGGCCGCCGTGGTGAATGAATATACCCTGACAGTGAACTGCGCGACACCGGGAGCCACTGTGAAGGTTCTTGAATATGTTGCGGGACAATCGTCCATGGCTGACGCTGTGACTTACACGGAGCCAATGACGTTCAGGGAGAACACCACTGTCAAAGTGTGGGCTTACAAGAATGGGATGATCGACTCCGGAATGCAGACAATAGTGATGGATTCAAACAAGACCGCCACGGTGGCCTGCAAGACGATTCCGACATGGAATCTGGAATCGGAGATGTCCGCGGAAGCAGCAGGTTTATCTATTCCTTACGAGGTGTCGGATCCGGATTCTGTCGGTTGGCGGCTGGAGTCTGATGCGGACTGGATCGCCGTGGACTCGGATGTAGTTATCGATGTTAACACGAACTCGTCATCCAGCAGCAGGACAGGTCATGTTTCCTTAATCTGTGACGCTGTTGAAACCAATTACGTTGTCGCGACGTGCACTGTCATGCAAGCGGCAGGGGCGGCGACCGAGCTGGATCCGTCCATAAGCCTCCTACAGGATACGTTCAGCGTCCCGGCCACGACCACGAGTGTCACGCAGCTTTTCTCCTCCAAGAACCTCACAGGGCTGACGGCGACAGTGACTGGCGCACTCGAGGGGGCAACCGTCAACCTCAATGAAGTTTCGAAGACGATCGTCGTGAACTTCGGGGCCAACACGGCGGCCACGGAGCGCACCGGAAAGGTCACGGTGACCGGGACGAGGGCGGACGGACAGGGGACATACTCGAAGTCGTTCACGATAGTGCAGGCGGCGGCAGCGGTCACTGAGACCTACCTCCGCGTCACCCCTGCGACAATCAACGCCCCAGCCGACAAGACGCAGTTCACGAATGCGGACGGAACGCTGACGATAGAGGCGAACCAGTCGTGGACGGCCGAAGTGACGAGCGGTGACGACTGGCTGGACATCGACGCGGTCGACGGCACCGGAGACGGGACGAACGGAATCATTCTTCTGGAGTCCAACACCGGATCGGAGAGAACCGGGACCATCCTGTTCACGGGAGCGGACGGAAAGACGGCCACGGTCACGGTCATACAGGCGGCCGGGGCGTCGTCCGAGCTGGATCCGTCCATTAGCTTCCTACAGGATACGTTCAGCGTCCCGGCCACGACCACGAGTGTCACGCAGCTTTTCTCCTCCAAGAACCTCACAGGGCTGACGGCGACAGTGACTGGCGCACTCGAGGGGGCAACCGTCAACCTCAATGAAGTTTCGAAGACGATCGTCGTGAACTTCGGGGCCAACACGGCGGCCACGGAGCGCACCGGAAAGGTCACGGTGACCGGGACGAGGGCGGACGGACAGGGGACATACTCGAAGTCGTTCACGATTGAACAGTCGGCGGCAAAGGCCGCCGCCACCTGGGATCTCCCGGCGACGCTGGCATTTGAGGCTGGTGGCGACGGAGTGGTTTTCAATATAACAGACAAAGACAGCGCCGGCTGGAGACTGACTCTTCCGGACTGGTGCTTTGTCAGCGACGGGATCACCGAGGGATCCGGCGACCACGAAACCGACCTTGTGGCAAGGGCAAACTACACAGGATCGGCAAGAACCGGACATATCACACTGTATCCTGCTGGTTCTTCCACGATGACAATGAGATGCGAGGTGTCCCAGGAGGAGGATACGACTATAGAACAAGGATAAGACATTAATGAATATGAACAATCATTGCGCATACAACGAAGGAAACGACATTTTCCATGTCGTCAGGGGAAATGATTTCCCTATCAGGATCTGCCTTTGGTCGAAAGGACTGACGTTCGGCCAAGACAGAGCCTACGAATTGGAGGACTGCTCCGAAATAATGGCGAAGGTGGTAGGTTCCGACAGGAAAGTCGCCGTCAAAGCACGGTTTGTCACGACCAACGAGATCAGAGGACTCGTTGAAACCGGCTCTCTCCCGATAGGCGACTATGGGGTGGAAGTCGTTTTCGTCAATGGCTCCGGCATCAAGAAGAGGATACTTCAGCACGGAGTCATAAGGGTTGCCTCATGCAACGATGCTTCCGGGGTTCAGGAAGACAGTTGTATTGTCAATCTCTATGTGGATAAAGAGACATCGGGCGGTGGAGATGTCCCTGATCCCACACCAGGTGAATCCTGCAAGCCTGACTCCGAACTTTCTGAGACCAGTGAGAATTGCGTGCAGAACAGAGTCGTGACAGGAGCCATAAGGGAGCTGCAGGACTACTGCTTCCCGACTTCACTTGAGGCTTCCATCTCGCCGTCTTCGGCAGAATGGACAGGTAACTCAGTAGAGGTCAGTGTATCTTTCAGGGTTCTCAGAAACTCTAAGCCAGTAGTAGCTGACACTGTCCAGATCCAGTTCAACGGCGAGACTAAGACCCTGGAGAATGTAGCGGAGGGCTCAGAGAAATTCACTCTCTCTACTCTGGGCTACAAATCTGGCTCAGTCACTGCTAAGAAGGGCAGTACTACCATAAAGAACTCACCAAGGTCTATTAGTGCTAATCTTTATCTCCCAGTATATTATGGATTCTCTAAGGCCACTACAGGAAATGAGTTGACTATCACTTCACTGACTAAGGGAGGCTCTTCTCTCAATGGTACCAAGACTCTTAACAATGATGATGCTACTAAGTACTTGTGGCTCTGCGTCCCTAACACCATGTCGATCAACAAGGTTACATCTGGTGGTTTCGATGTTCCGTTCTTGGCTCCAGTAGAGGCTTCTACTCTACTGGGAACCTACAAGTGCTATCGAACTCAGGATCTTCCTGGTGCTGGCTCTATGACAATTGTTATCTCTTAAAACTTAGAATATCATGGCAGATTATATCAAGATCTATGGAGAACTAAGACGACCATTAAAGGGACAATATGTCACAGATTCGGACCAGGTCAAGCACAAGAATGAGACCTTAAAAGAGGTTCTCGATAGACTCGATGGGGTCACCTACGTAGATGTCCCAGAGCTCGAGGACGATTACATTGTTCAGGCAAGTGCATCTCACAAAGAGACTGTCTATACTATCGAAGTGGGAGCAACCATTCATGCTATCACAGGTGATTCCACCATTAAATGGATGAACGGAGAGGCTCCTGTTATTCAACCTGATCACATATATGTGATCTCAGTGATAGGGTCTCTAGCTGTCTGGGGAGAATTTCCAAAAGTCTAAGTTATGAGTGTATTTAGAGTTCTGATGATGCACAAGCATCAGCCTCTGAGTGAGTTCGTCAGACTTGTTCCAGAGAACTTAGAATTCCCGGACCCAGAGAGCACTAAAGATCTAACCATAGAGTCTAATGCTTCATGGACTCTTGGAGTCAAACACAACGACTAAACACCTAACAAAGGTTAATTTATTAACTTTCTAAAAACCATTAAAATATGGCAAAACCGAGTTGGATTAAACTGGGCAAGAGCTCAGGTTCCATGAACGATTCCACAACTGTTACCGCCAGTGAGTACACGGGGCGTCAGCAGAGAGGTGGAACAATTACCGTTAAAACAACTGGAGGTGCAACCGACACCACCTCGGTTTCTCAGGCCGGTAAGGCTGAGTTCATTAATGTGCCGACCAAGACCTACAATGCCGCTGCAAAGGGTAGCAACTCTGATGGTTCTGACACTCTTCAGATCACTGGTACCGCAAATACGGCAAACATCAAGGTGGCCGAGACTACTGGCAAGATTATCCCTGGTGCTACCTACAAGATTCAAGTCAACGCAGTCAATGACGATTCTTGGGATGGAAAGACCGACACTGTTATTGACGGTGATCCAGGTAAGGATGCAGAATTCTCCTTCACTATCGACATTAAAATCCCAGAGAACAAGACCGAAGCTGCCAGAACATTGGAGATCAAGCTTCAGAATGGTAACGGAGATGTTGTCACTGATGCTATCGTCATCACACAGGCCAAGGGTGTTAAGTCTTATGGTGCTGTTACCCTCACCGTGGGCACTTATCAGCAAATCCCTGCTGCCGGTGGTACAGTTGATGCTCCTTCTGTTTCCTTCTCCCAGCCTTGGGGATGGAACGGTGTTACCTCGGGTGGTGGTACCATTACTACTGGTGGCACTGTTGCTTATGCAACTAAGACCGGATGGCCTTCAGCTCTTACCCTTGACCCAGCTACTGGTCAGATATCTGCTGAATCCCGTACAACAGTAGTTGGAGATGTGATTTCAGGTACTGTAACCATCACCCTCAATGCTAATGGCAAGTCTGCTTCCAAAGAGGTTTCAATTAGCCAGCAGGCTAACTCTGTAACCTATGCCGTTACAGATGTGACACTGGCTGCTCCAGCTGACATTCCGGCTTCCGGAGGTTCAGTATCTTCTACTACGGTTACAGCCAAGGGTTCACAGACTTACACCTCGGGTTCAGTCACTAGTGATGTTGCCCTTACCAACGGCTCTGATGATTGCGCCATCACATTTAGTGAGGGAGTTTCAGCTGCTTCACTTGGCACTACTGTTACCAACAGAACTAAGAAAGGCACTCTCACTGCTACAGTTACCTGGAAGACTACAGCTACCAAGTCCGCTTCTGTGGATGTATATCAGGCAGCCAATACCGCCACTTACGGTGACATCACCTTTGACTCTGCCGTTGCCACAGAGATTTCACTCAAGGCAGATGGTACCCAGAGCCGCAACATGACAGACAACTCATATGTTGGAGCCAAGCAGACTGTCACCTATACTTCGGGTGCTACCAGAACAGAGGCCAGCGATACTGCTGCGGTTGTCTTTGATCTCAGTCCAAAGGTCAAGACTGCTGCAACTGGATTTGCTCTCTCTTCTGACGGCATCGTCTCTGTTGGAGCCAACCCTACTACCGAGCCTCGTGGAGGCTTTGTAGTGACCGTAACTGTCACTGGCGAGGGCAGCAAGACTGCCACCAGAGACTTCACGTTCAGTCAACAGGGTTCTTCTTCTTATATCAACCTTACTCCAGAGAGCCTCACCTTTGTGGCTGCCGGAGAATCCAAGACGCTCACTATAGAGTCAAACGACAGCTGGACTCTTGAATAAGACTGTCATAAGGTGGGAGGGGTTTAACCCCCTCTCATCTTCTAATTTATTCTAAAAAAAACAGAACATCATGGCATTACCTGATTGGCTGAGAATATCCCCGGTGTCCGGGAAAGGTCCAGGAGCCGTCTCCATCGAGGCCGACCCGAACGAGGGCTGTGATCGCTCGGTAGAGGTCACTGCGGCCACCACGAAAGGGCCATCCGCCACGTTGACCGTCACTCAGGCCGGAATGAGGGAACCTTTCGCTGGCTCAGACATGGATTTTATCCTGTCGGACGGTGGGACGTTCAACGTACTGAAGACAAATCAAATGTAACTGAATATGGAATATAACAGCAAATATACGGGCGCCCAGGTGGAGGCGCTCCTCGACAGGGCTGGCACAGTCCCGCAGACCTACGACATCGGGTGGCTAACGAATCTCATCTCAACCTCGCCGGGAAACAACACAACTCTGACTGCCGAACAGTTTAACGATGTTAAGGCAGCAGTTGACGCACACAAGATATTCGTGAATTACGGTCAAGTTCTTTCGTCGAGTGCTTACTCTGTCGGGGGTAGCACCTATATCACATTAACGCAATCGTTCGGCAACTCCGTAAGCACATTTATTATATCATCGCTGAATGGCACATATAATGCAAGCTTAAGTAATTATCAAATTATCACGCAGGATGACTTGAGTGGCTTCGCCAAAGCCTCCGATATCCCTACGAAAACATCGCAGCTGACAAACGACAGCGGGTTCCTGACCGAACACCAAAGCCTCGATGGGTATGCCAGGAAGAGGGAGGTCGTCAAGACCATCCCGAGCACAATCGGCTACGGTACCTCATATGTGGCGGACACACCGTCCATCGAGCTGGCCGCGGACAAGTTCCACATCGTGGGGAGGTGCGTGGGATTGACGCTGACACTACCATCAGGTGCAGATATGGACGGGCAGGAGTATTGCTGCCAGTTCTATGTACCCAATCAAGACTACACGCTGACAGTTCCGGCAGACGTGCGCTGGCAGAACGGCGAGGTTCCGACGTTCGAGGGCAACACCTGCTGCCAGCTGGTCATCGTCAACAACTGCGCCACCATCGGCGTGTTCAAGGCGTCATCATAACAGGAGGGAAAGAACATGGGCTTGATGAGGAAATTAATGATGGGTTGCATACCAGGTGTGAGGACGCTTGTGAACACAACTGAGCCGCACACTTCGCCTGAGCTTATGAACACGCCTATCACACTGACTGTCGGGGCATCCTATTCTGTGAGTTGGACCGGGGATGTTACGACGACGACAAGCGATTACATCTATCCGTTTCGGGTCTACGGCGGCACGAGCGCACTTTACGACATGTGTGATATACGGATAAGAAAAAATTCTTACGGAATTGATATATCCGCAGATATGTTCGACACCATCATTTTTGTTTTCGGTTTAGAAGAAATGAATACCTATACTCATGAAATCAGGTTTACAGTAACGGACGTCACGAAGAAGGATGGTATCAACGTTTATACTGTAACTGCCGGGTACTATATCAACGGTTCTAAGCTAACGGAAGAAAGCGATATTAAAAATACCGTGGATGTCGGCGAGGGCTTGAAGTATTATGATAATCTCGCCGGAACATTTGTAATCAAAAAACTATCTTAGTTATGAACACACAGCTTTACATAAAGGACGGAACTATCCGTGATAGGTCACGGATAGTCATTATAAAAGATGACATCCAGATCATCAACCCCACCGAGGAGCTGGTGATAGCGGATGGTTGGCAGCCATACACGCCGCCGGAGCCGGGGGAGCCGCAGCCGACCATCACCGACCAGCTGAGGGATATGGTGCTGGAGCAGTACAACGGGCGCACCGACATCACAGATGAGGAGGCGCTGAAAAGGCCGCTGCTGGTGTATTCATGGGACACCTACATGGGCAAGTCGCTGGCCGCGGGTCAGGTCGTGTCCCACGACGGCAAGCTCTGGAGGGTGCGCCAGGATGTGGCCGCAGTGCTGGATAACCAGCCGCCAAGCCTGGCCACAGCCGCGCTCTATGAGGTCATCGAGGTCGAGCCGGCGGGTACGCAGGACGACCCGATCCAGTACACGCCGCCTATGGAGATATTCAACGGCAAGTACTACACGCAGGGCGGCGTCCTCTACAAGTGCACCAGGGACAGCGGGCAGGCGCTCACGCACGACCTGGCCGCGCTCGTGGGGCTGTATGTCGAGGTAGTTCCGGTCGGCACCGGAGGAGGTGGAGATGAATGATTTCAACGCCCACATCCTCGCGGACGAGGCCTCCACGGGGGGTGTCGTGGTCGGCACGGGCATATCGGCCGCGTTGTTGTTGTTTTTCCAGCAGTCTTTCGAGCGTATGTTGCCCTACCTCATCATAGCCGCGGTGGTCATCCTGATAGACCTCGTGTTCGGCATCAGGGCCGCCAAGCGCAAGGGCGACCGCATCAGGATTAGCCGCGCCATAAGGCGCACGATAGGCAAGGCCGTGGAGTACTTCTGCTGGGTGGTGCTCGCGTCCTCGCTGGCCGTGGCCACTGGCTACACCATCATCGAGACGGGGCTGATGCTTGTCGTCATAGGCGTGGAGCTCATAAGCATAGCGCAGAACTGGTACTTCTGGAAGTTCGGCCACAAGGCCGGGGTCAAGGTGGACGCGGCGAAGGTCATCGAGGCCGTGGTCGAGGCCAAGACCGGGGCGAACATCGAGGGGGCGATAACGATAAAAAAAGCGGAGGAATCCGAAAACAAAGAGGTGGTCAAGATCGATGGCAAGGAAGATTAACTACATCATAGTGCACTGCACCGCCACACCGGAGGGCAGGTGGGTGACGAACGAGGAGATAACGAGGTGGCACAAGGCACGCGGGTTCCGCACCATCGGCTACCATTATGTCGTCTACCTTGACGGCACGGTCCACGCCGGAAGGCCGGAGAACGAGATCGGGGCGCACTGCCAGGGGCGCAACGCGGACAGCGTGGGCGTGTGCTACGTGGGAGGTCTCGACAAGTCCGGCAAGGCCAAGGACACGAGGACGCTGGCGCAGAGGGAGGCTCTCACGAAGCTCCTGAAGGATCTGAAGGCGAGGTACCCGAACGCGGAGATAAGAGGCCACAGGGACTTCGCCAGGAAGGCGTGCCCGTGCTTCGACGCCACAAGTGAGTACAAGGCTCTGTAAGTTGTCGGGATTTGGCGATTGATTGACGTTTGACGCAAATATATTGAGTTATGAAAGAGATCATCAATTTTCTGAGGCTTCTGTGGGAACTCCCGCAGTGCCTTCTGGGGTTCATCCTCTTCCAGTTCTACGGCGTGGACTGCCAGTGCATGGAGGCACCCTACGGGGATGTCCGCATCCTCTACACTGAAAGGATGAGAGGCGGCATCAGCCTCGGGCGGTTCATCATCCTGCCGTGGAAGTACCGCTACAACAGCTCATCATACGTCCGTGACACCATAAGCCACGAGTACGGGCACACAAGGCAGTCGCTATATCTCGGCTGGCTCTACCTCATCGTGATAGGGCTTCCGTCCCTGCTGTGGGCTTGGGCGCACTCCACGTTCAAAAGGCTTCGGGAGGTGGATTATTATTCGTTCTACACCGAGCGCTGGGCCGATGACATCGGAGGGGTGAGGCGATGAAGCCGGGGTGGATCCTTCTGCTTGTCGCCGCGCTGGTGGCGGCTGTCTCCGTCCTGAGCTGGAGGCTGGGCTACCACGCGGCGGTCGCCGAAGCCATCGAGACACCCAAGGCTGATACCCTGATCATAAGGGACACCGTCACCGTCGAGACCCCCGTCCCCATCCTAACCACCATCACTGACACACTCCTTGTCGCCTATCCCGACATCGTAATCATCCACGACACAACATTCGTCCAGCTCCCCAAGGAGCGCAAGGAATATTCCGGAAAGGACTATCGTGCGGTAGTGTCCGGCTACCAGCCAAGCCTCGACCAGATCCAGGTCTTTCCGGAAACGAAGACAGTCACCAAGATCTTTTCCGCGCCGTCACGAAAAAGACACCACTGGTCAGTAGGCATCCAGACCGGTTACGGCATAACCTTCCAGGACAACCGCATCACCCCGCTACCCTACATCGGCGCAGGTCTCTCCTACAGCCTTGTCGAGTGGTAAATATTTTGAAAATAGTTGCCTGAAAACTTGCGTAATGATAGAATTAATACTATCTTTGTACCAGTTAAGAAAATGAAGTATGAAGTACAACGAGTTAATGAGGCAACTGAAAAAGGCGGGGTGCTACGACACTGGAAGACAGCAAAGCGGACACCCTCTCTGGTTTAGCCCAAAAACAAACAAGATGTTCAAGGTCAGCAATCACGGAGCTGACGAAGTGGCGACCGGAACATTAGCACAAATCAAAAAGGCAGCGGGGATTTAATCCCCACTGTCTTACACATAAAAAACAAATTACAGTTATGAGAAAGGTTAACGCAATTATTGAAAAGGCATCAGATGGCAATTACAGCATTTATATGGATGCTGACGATATGCCTTATCTTGTCACCGGAACCGGGAAGACTGTGGAAGAGGCACGCAAGGTGTTCGAGGATGGTTATGAGGACATCAAAAAATACTATGCCGAAACTGGGAAACCATTCGAGGAGGTTGAGTTCAGCTACCAGTATGACATCCCATCATTCCTTCAGGAATACGCATATCTCATCACACTTTCGGGACTTGAAAGAATTACTGGTGTCAACCAGAAACAGCTTGGACACTACATCAGCGGCTACAGGCATCCGTCCGCCAAGACAGCCAAGAAGATCGAGGACGGAATAAGAAGATTAGGACAAGCATTTTCGTCTGTCAAATTCGCTTGATTGCAATCGGCCTTCGGGCCAAAGCGAGTACTTCATTTTCTTTGGCAGACTGGCGGCATCCGGAGGGGTGCCGCTTTTTTAGAAGTAGGACTCGTGGTGGCGGATAGACTCATTGGCGGTGCGTGTCTCCAAAGGGGTGTAGAGGTCGGTCATCTGGAGGGAATGGTGGCGGGCTTGGTCACGGACGGAAAGGAGGTCGGTGCGCGCCTTGATCAAATCCGTTATGCCGGTGTCCTTGAGGCTGTAGAACTTGTACTCGGAAGGGAGCCTCAGATCCTTCTTCAGATGGTAGGTCCAGAAGTCTCCGAAATGCTTAGCTGGATGGTGTGCAGGTCCAGGACGAAAGCCGGAACTAAAAAGATACCAGTCAGCGGGGCTTGACAGCACATCGAGGTCGAGCATCAGTTTGAGGACACAATCAGGAAGGGTTACCACGGCATCCTTCCGGTTCTTTGAATATTCGGCCCTGACGGAAATGGTGCCTCCCTTTACCGAAATGTCACCGATCCTGATGTGGCTCATCTCCTTGGGGCGTATGAAGCAATAATAGAGAACGTAGCAAGCCAAAAGATAGTGACGGTTGCGGTCGCCGCAATATTCACGGATGGCAAGCATAGTCTCCTTCGGGATGACGGTGCGGTTCTTGGCACACTTGCGCTTTCCCTGCACGGCGGTAAGGTTCGCGGTGAAGTCCTCGCTGATATAGTTCTTCTCCATCAGCCATCCCGCAAAGCTGCGAAGCCAAGAGAGGTAATTGTCTCTGGTTCTGGCAGCCTTCCCGCAATCGAGCCAAAGCCAGTCGAGGAACTTCGAGACAACAGATGACTTTAGTTGGTAGACGTAGCATACAGGTTTGACCTGATCCTTATTCCAGGCACGGAACACATTCAGGAACGAGGTATAGCCGTTGTAGGTCTTGACACGCATAATGTCCGACTCCGTCAACTTGTACAAGTAACGGTAATATTTCTCACAGACATCATCAAAAAGAGTGTACTCCTCCGGATTGTTTAGGGACAGATATGGATTCCAACCCTGTGAAAGTTGCTCATTGATGTTGATCACCATATCGTTGGCGTACCTTCTGCGTGCGGTGACACCTTTGATTTTCGGGACGGAGACTCTTTTCCTTCGAAGACGTCCCGTTTCTGGATCGAGGCAATAGAATTCAACATACCAACGCTTTCCCTCGGCAATTTTTGCCGGAATAAAGCCATTCGTCGTGCGGAGACTTGAAGACATTTTTTTTGTTGGGGAAATTTTTGAACTCCCCAACAAAGGTTTGACAGGAACCGGCTCAGACCGCGAATTTTTTTGGCGCAAATCTGGCGCAGCATTTTTAATAATTTTGCCGCAATTTCTTGATACGCAAGAAGTTACGGCAAATTCGTAGCGGGGGAAGGACTCGAACCTCCGGCCTCCGGGTTATGAGCCCGACGAGCTACCAACTGCTCTACCCCGCGATGTTGGACTACAAAGGTAGGAATATTTTTCTGAAATGCAAAACATATTTCAAAAAAATGTTCGGATCTGAATCACTCTGTAGGAAGTCTCCTTCTGAAATTTTGGTAACGTGCAAAATTTCAGAAGGAGACTTCCTACAGATATATGTTCTACAGATTTCTTATCCTTATATATTCATAAACACCTTCATTCCGGCGATGTCGGTCTTGGCGAAGGATTTCTGCTCGCCGGTGGTGAGGTTCTTGAGCTGGATGACGCCGGCCTCGACCTCGTTGCCACCGTTGATGGAAAGGAACGGAATGGACTTCTTCTCGGCGTAGTCAAACTGCTTCTTGAGTTTTGACGGCTCCGGATAAACCTCAACGGAGACACCTTCTGAGCGCAACGCGGCGGCGACAGGAAGGACGTAGCGAAGCTCTTCGACACCCATACAAGCGAACAGAAGCGTGGTGCTGGAAGCCAATGACTTAGGGAACTTATCCAAGCCTTTCAAGACATCATAGATCCTGTCGGCGCCGAAGCTGATGCCCACTCCTGACATATCCGGAAGACCGAATATTCCGGTAAGATTGTCGTAACGACCGCCTCCGCAGATGCTTCCGATCTGGAAATCAAGGGCTTTCACCTCAAAGATGGCACCTGTGTAGTAATTCAGGCCACGGGCAAGGGAAAGATCGATCTCTACCGGGCATTTTACACCGGCAGCATCGATCAGGCCGAAAAGTTCCTCAAGCTCGTCAAGACCTTTGAGGCCTGTCTCGGAAACGAGTCCGGAAGCGGAGCCGCCGTTCATCAGCGAGCGCATCGAAGCCAGTTTCCCGGAAGTGGAACCGGACAGTTTCAGAATCTGCTCGATCACGGCGATCGCACCGTCGGTCAGACCTTTCTCACGCATCTCCTCCTCAACGCTCTCAAGGCCGATCTTGTCAAGTTTGTCAATGGCCACAGTGATGTCAACCACCTTGTCCGGAAATCCGCAGATCTCGGCGAAACCCGTCAGTACCTTCCTGTTGTTGATCTTCACGAGCACATTCACGTCCAGAAGGCTGAACACCTTGTCCACAATCTGCACGAGTTCAAGCTCATTGACCTGAGATTTGCTGCCGATCACGTCCACGTCGCACTGGTAGAACTCACGGTAACGTCCCTTCTGCGGCCTGTCTGCCCTCCAGACCGGCTGGATCTGGAAACGCTTGAACGGGAAGGAGATCTCGTTCTGGTGCTGGACCACGAAACGGGCAAAAGGCACGGTCAGGTCGTAGCGAAGACCTTTCTCACAAATCTCTTTGGAAAGAGCGACACTGTTCACTCCCCCTTCCTCATTGCGGTAATCCTCAAAGTTGACCTTTGAGAAACAGTCACCGGAGTTCAGGACTCTGAACAGAAGCTTGTCCCCTTCCTCGCCATATTTTCCGAGCAAGGTTGACAGATTCTCCATAGCCGGAGTCTCGATCTGGGCATAGCCGAAAGTCCTGAAGACCTTCTTGATGGTGTCGAAGATATAATTCCTTTCGGCCATATTCCGCTGACCGAAATCACGTGTTCCCTTGGGGATTGATGGTTTCTGACTCATAATCGTTATTTTTCCACTTTATCGGCCTTGTAGCCAAGTTTTTTGATAGCGTCCGCAAGGGTCTTCTCATCGGTCTTACGGCGGTCGTACTTGATCTTGATTGTCTGATCCTTGAGAGAGACCTTCAAGTCCTTGACTCCCTTGAGGAACGCCAGATTCTCATTGAGTTTGTTCACGCATTTGTCACAATGCATATTCGTCGCGAAAACAACCTCGCCGACATTCTTGTCGGCGGGTGCCTCCGTCGCAAAACCCTCGAAAGGAGCAGCCTGAGCCGCGGCAAAAGGCGCAGCCAACATCACGGCCGCGACCGCTATCAATAATATTCTTTTCATAATCTACAACCTTATGGCAGCAGCGTGGTTATCCGCGCCATGGTTCATCCTGCAAAGATAGTGATTTAATCGTTCTTTGTCGCCCTCCAGAGCGTCAATCTCACGCCAAGATTGATCCGCCGTCCCATAATAGGCCCCCAGACACAGCTGGCATCGAAGCCTGGAGTCCAAGGAGTCCATTCCCCGGCGGCGTTCCTATCCCCCACCAGCACGTGCATCTGGGTGAAATTCGTGATGTTCTCAACCCCAGCATAGATGTCGAACCCACGGAAACGCCTGGTTATCTGCGCATATAGCAATGGATAGACCGGAGTGCGGCCATCAGGATAAAGCAGTTCCCCACCATCATCCTTCAGATCTTTCATAAAGTCATACACCCTCGCCGAACCGTTCACGGAAGCGGTGAAATCGAATATCCATCGGCTCAGATTTGTCTTATACTGAAGGTTCAGCACCCCCTTGAAGCAGCTGAGCATCGGCTTCTCCACCAATTCGCCACCATAATTCTCCTGCCGGGCGTTGGTGTAGCGCCCGGTCAAAGCCACGGTGAAGCGGTCAAATGGCTCGACATTGAAATCCACCTGCCAGTTATCTGAATATGAGCGTCTTCCATCGGAATCAAAGAACCAGATGTCACGTCCGCCGTTCACATCTGTGCCCGGCACCTCATAATCCACCATCAACTGACGCGCGAACTGGGTTCTGAAATAATCAAAGCTGACATAAGTCTTGGAAGGATCGACCCCGAGCGGCATATAAAAAGTAAGGTTTCCTCCGAATGTCCACGAATCCTCAAGCAGCCGCTCCATACAATTCCCTTGGAGCCTGCTGTGGGTGGACATCACACCGATATTGTCTGCGACCGGATCCGCGTACCTCAGTCCCCTGCCGCCGTTCGCTCTGGCCACGAACCATTCCGCCGGTGAATATTTCAAAGTCACCCTCGGAGCCAACTTGAACCCGCTCCCCTTGTACCAATCAGCGCTGACTCCGACAATTGATGTGAATATGTCCCCGGCGTGGAAGGTATATTCCCCGTAAGCACCGCCGAAGAAATGATCCGCGATTCCGGAATATGGACGCTGCCCATTCCAATTCTCACCACTCCACAGGCCGTAGTCCAATTTTGCGACAGCCTCGTCAATGTGGTCGAACGTGCCGGAAAGGCCGACAGTGAAGTCGTGCGACTCATTCAACATATTCCTGTAGAGGAGGTTGATGAAGCCCGAGTGTTGGCTCGCAAGGTAGGATGACGCGCCGAACCAGGAGTCGCTTTTCTGCCACGACCAGTCCGCTATGGCGGCTATGCTGGAGGAGCCGTCCTCGCGAAGAGGCTTGCCGACTTTCAGGTAGGCGTTCAGGAGACTGTTCGTGATGTCGGTGCCCCAAGGGGATTCCGAGAGATATTTTGCGAAAGAGTTCCCTTCTGTTGGTTCCAGGATAAACTCATCTGAAGCCCAACGAGGTTCCATCCCGCTTTTGTCATAGCCGTCCATTCCGCCCTGCCGATGGTCCCGGACAGCTTTCACGCCCCAGCGTACCTGAAGTTCGGGAGTATAGTAAAGTCACCTGTTGGCCACATTAAACTGCAACATCTTAGGATCATCACGGAAGCCATCATCGTTCATATCGTAGGTCTTGAAGTTCCCGCTGACGTGTCCTAACAGAATCGTATAGACCGTCGGGCTGAGTTGCCAGGCCGATGTCGCATTGAAATCCGCCTTGGTGTCGCTCATCATCGAAGCCTGGATGAAAAGCGGTTTCTCCTCGGTAGGCTTCTTGTGCTCAAGATTGATCTGTCCGGTCATTGATTCCAAGCCGTTGATCACGGACGGGGAGCCTTTCGCGATCTGGATGCTCTCCAGCCATGGCCCTGGAACATAAGACAGTCCATATGGAGCGGTTATCCCTCTCATCACCGGACGGTTCTCGTCCAGCATCTGCGTGTATGTCCCGGAAAGGCCCAGAAGCCTTATCTGACGCGCTCCCGTGACAGCGTCCGAATAGCCGACTGTCACGCTGGCCGAGTTCTCAAAGCTTTCCGCAAGGTTGCAACAAGCCATCTTCTGAAGTCCCGAGGCCGAGATAAGTTCCGTCCTCAAGGTCTTTCCTCTTGAGATGCTATTCTCCTGATGACCGACAAAAACCGTCGCGTTGAGACTGTCTTTCCTATCCTTATATATAGAGGTAGTGTCAACCGACTGGGCTGACATGCCAACGGACAACACCGTGGCCATAATAGAAGCGATGATAGTCTTTCTCATAATTCACATCATAAGCCAAGCGCGTAGTGCGCCGTTCCTTCAAACAAAGTTATACGCCGGATGCAAATATAATAATTGATTATTAAGAAAATGATTAAATTTGTACAAAATCTCGCAACCAGAGAAACCAAAACGTTTTCAGGCTATATGAACACAAAAGAATTCGTCAAATGGGTGCTGGCCGTGCTGTGCGGCCTGTTCATCTGGGGCATCGTGAAGTTCTTCATGTTCTTTATGATGCTCGGCTCAATGATTGCCTCTGCGGCTTCATTCTCCGGAGGCTCCGGCGCCGTTATTCCCAAGGAGGGTGTCCTGCTGATGGACATGTCTAAATTCGAGATCACTGAACAGACTCAGGAAAGCAACCCGCTCACCTCCATCCAAGGCAGAGAGATCGCTTTGGTCGGACTTCACGATGCCGTCAAGGCAATCCACAAAGCCGCCGAGGATCCGGGTGTGCAGTACATCCTCGTAAAGACAGACGGCGCCTCCACCAGCCTTACCAAACTGGAGGAACTCCGCAAGGCCCTGACCGATTTCAGGAAGAGCGGCAAAGCCGTTATAGCCTACGGCGAGGCGTTCACTTCCGGAAGCTACTACCTCGCGTCAGTGGCCGACAAGATCTACACGACGAGGCATCACGGCGGCAACAACTTTATGTTGGGAATAAGCGGGAGGATGTTGTTTCTCAAGGATCTGCTCGACAAGCTCGGTGTAAACTACCAGCTCATCCGCCACGGCAAGTACAAGAGTGCCGGCGAAATGTACGTCAAGAACGCGCCAAGCCCTGAGAATATGGAGCAGAACCAGGCGATGATCGACTCCATGTGGGAAACGGTGGCCGCGGAGACCGCAGGGAGCAGGGGTGTGAGCGTGGACTCACTCAACTACTTCATCGATCACCTTTCCATAGCCCTTCCTGAAGATATGGTGAGCCACAACCTCGCCGACGAGGCTCTCTCCGTTGAGGAATATAAGGGGAAACTCGCCGACCTGGCCGGCAAGGACAGTTACAAGGATGTGAAATTCATCCCGTTCTGCGACTATGCCGCCGCCAAGGCAACGCCGAACCTGAACGCCAAGAAAAACATCGCCGTCATCTACGCCAACGGGAATATCCTTGAGCAGGACGACCCGAACAACATCAGCGGCGACCGTTTCGCCGGCATCATCGCCAAGGTAAGGGCGGACTCAACCGTCAAGGCTGTCGTGTTCAGGGTCAACTCTCCTGGCGGTACAGTGCTGGCTGCCAGCAAGATCAAGGAAGAGATCGACCTCACCAGAGCAGTCAAGCCGGTCATCGCCTCTTACGGTGACTATGCTGCTTCCGGCGGTTACTGGATCTCCAACAGCTGCGACCACATATTCTCAAACGCGACGACTCTCACCGGTTCGATCGGTGTGTTCTCCGCCATCCCTGAGTTCGGGAAGACTCTAAAGGACATAGTGCACGTGAATATGGTGCCGGTCAAGTCCCACAAGCATTCCGATATGCTTTCGCTGACCCGTCCGTTTGACGCCGGGGAGACAGCCTGGATGCAGGTTTATGTTGACGACATCTACAACAGTTTTGTGAGCATAGTCGCGCAGGGACGTGATATGACTTTCGAGGCGGTGGACGAGATCGCTCAGGGACGTGTCTGGACCGGAGCCGACGCACTTAAGATCGGTCTCGTGGACGAGATCGGAACGTTGGAGGATGCGATAAAGTACGCGGCGTCGATGGCCGGGGACGCCGATATTGAGAACTGGGGTATAGCAAGTTACCCTAAACCTTTGACGATTATGGAGCAGTTGCTGCAGCAGTTTGGCAAGACCACTAACCCGGAGGAGGCCATGGCGAACGCGCTGGCCGGAACTCCGCTGGAGGGCGTGGCGCAGAATCTGCTTGACTGGCAGAGGAGCTGGGCGAAAGGCCAGGGAGACCTTGTCTTCGCGAGAATGCCGTTCGAGATAGAGATCAGATAAGACGGATCACTGTGACGGTGGCTGTGGCCTTCGTCACCTTCACGGAGTCATCGATGCGATGACCTACCAATGCGAGAATATGGAAGCCTTCGTCAGCGATGACGAGGGCTTTTTTCTTTTCAAGAATATCAAGTTTAAGGTCCACGAACATATCACTGAGCTTCTTGCGGCCACGCATTCCAAGCGGGCGCATCCAGTCGCCTGGTTGCCAATGTCTTATTGTGAAAGGGAACGGGAGATCCAGTTTAGTCTCTCCTACGCTTGTCTTCACGTCCTTCACATCGTCCGACAGCGAGACGGAGAACTTTATTCCGTTCAATGAATATGTTCCTGGGCCATTGATGGTTAGGTCAGTCGCTTCGGCAAGCTCTGCGACCGGAGATATAACAATCTCCCGAGCCGAAGTCACGGCAAGATATTCATCAGCAACGAACGTCCTGCCACTGACGGTACCGTCACTTTTCAGGACAGAGGCAAGGTCCGCGACCACGGAGGAAGTGAACCCGAAAGGTTCCAAAAGACGGAAAAGGACATATTCCCAATTCTTTTTAGCCGTAAGCTTCTGATGGTCAATAACAGGAAGGCCATTACCATCAAGCCGTACAATCTCCGCCGAAACCGAACGGACATATTCATCAGCGATGGATTGAACCTGCGCGAACCGCTCCATATCCTCGTTCAACGTTGTCAGGAACGACGGATTCAACCTTCCAAAAAGCGGGAATATCTCATTGCGGATGCAGTTGCGCTTGTAGGCGGAATCAGCGTTGGTGCTGTCCTCGTGCCAACACAGCCCGTGCGATACGGCATATTCATAAATATCCCCGCGTGAGAAATCGAGAAGCGGCCGGATAAGTCGGGCGCCCGAACCCAGAAGGGACGAACTGCGGCGCATTCCGGTCATTCCTTTCACCCCGGTGCCACGCAACATATTCAGAATCATAGTCTCAGCATTGTCATTGGCATTGTGAGCGACAGCCAAAGCGGCAAATCCTCGCTCCCGACAGACCTCCGCGAACCAAGTGTAACGCAGCTCCCTCGCCGCCATCTCGATGCTTACACCATTCGAGGCGGCATATTCCTCTGTGCAAAAATCTGTTTTTATGAATATGACGCCGTGGCTTTCGGCCCATTCCCTGACAAGAGTCTCGTCCGAGTCACTCTCCTCTCCCCTCAGATGAAAATTGCAATGAGCCAACGCGAAACGCACCTTGGCGGTGGAATTGAGAAACAGCTCCGCCATACACATCGAGTCAACCCCGCCGCTGACAGCCAAAAGAACCGCCTCTCCATCAGGAAGCAGCCCTTTCAGGATTCTGTCAAAACGTTCCTGCATATTCAGGAATTTTATTTCTTGCTTGCGAACGTGTACGTGAAGCCGAACTGGAGAGCCTGCGCGAACTGCACCCTCCTGCCGACATTGCCGTCCTTGTCCGTGACGAGGACAGTGTCATCGTAGATGAGGTTCGTCGTGATGTTCAGCGAGAAGAACTTGTTGAGTTTCCACATCATGCGGGTGTCCCAGTTCACACGGATGTTCTTCGGATTCTTCAGATAGTTTGAGAACAGGAGCAGATGCGTCGAGCCCTCGAAATTGTCATTGACCTTGACCTTGGCATCGGCGGTCAGCTGGGCACCGAACTCGAAACGGGCTGGTTTATAATAGTTTCCAGTCTTGTAGTAGATGTTCTTGTCATCCTTGGCGTCCGGATAGACCTCGGTATCCTCGTACTTCTTCTTCCTCCCCATACCATAGTTCTTTCGCAGCTTCTCGCTTCCGACGATTGTGAAGCCTCCTGTGATAGGCGCCATATTGACCGTCAGCCATTTGCTCGGCACCCAGTCAATACCAAGACCCAGATTGACAGTTCCCGGAGAAAGAATGCTGGACTTGAGCACACGGGCGTTTCTCCAATCCTTGCTGGATGGCTCCTTGTCCTCCTCCACGGCCGGAGTCGGGTAGTTGTAACCGTTGGCGAACTGGCTGAGGAACGTGAACTTGGCGGAGTAGTTCAAAGTCTTTGTTGCCTTGTAGCCCCAAGTGCTCTCGAACAGGATCCGGTCCTTGTTCTTCTGGATGATCGGCTTGTCGGCGGAATAAAGGAATCCGTAGTCCAGCTGGAGACGGTTGTTCCAGTACTTCTCACCTTTCTTCCACTTCGCGTTGCCATCAATGTAGGCGCTCAACGCATAGTTGTTGTAACCTCCCTTCGCCCAGTTCGTGAAACTACTCTGGACAAAGTTCAGGTTCGTCATCAACGACTTGTTCCAATAGTCCGGTTTCGGAGCCACGACCTTTGTCTCCTCTGTCTGTGTCAGAAGCTTTGCGGCGGCGGCCGCGGCTGACTGGGCGTTTCTCCATGTCGTGTCCGTCTGCGCGGACGCTCCGAACGTAACGAGCGCAAGAGCCACGGACAGCATTGTTCGTTTAATCGCTTTCACGTTCATAGTCAGTTTATTATATTCCCAATTAATAAGAGATCGCGAACACGACCCTCTGCTTTGAAGGCTTGCCGGAGTAGATGTCCTTGCCCTCCTCCTCGCAGACAAAGCTGTCCACAGGGATGCAACGGATCGTGGCCTTTGTCTCGTCCTTGATCTTCTGCTCGGTCTCGGCCGTGCCGTCCCAATGGCAGAGCAGGAACTTGCCTGTGCCGATCTTGGCCTTGAACTCCTCCCAGTCGTCGCACTTCTCAACGTGTGACGCGCGGAAGTCGAACGCCTTCTGGTAGATGGTCTTCTGGATGTCGTCCAGAAGGGCGGCGATTGACTTGTCAAGCCCATCAAGGGCGACAGTCTGCTTCTCCAGGGTATCTCTTCTGTGAACCTCTACAGTGCCGTTCTCCAGGTCACGAGGTCCCATAGCCAGACGTACAGGGACTCCCTTGAGCTCCCACTCGGCGAACTTGAATCCAGGACGCAGGGTGTCACGGTCATCAATCTTGACAGTATGTCCTTCGGCCTCAAGGGCTTTCTTCAACTGAGCCATCTTGTCCAAGATCTTCGTGTGATCCTCTTCGGTCTTGTAGATCGGAACCATAACGACCTGGATAGGGGCCAGAGCCGGCGGAAGGACAAGTCCGTTGTCATCGCCGTGAGCCATCACGAGGGCTCCCATAAGCCTCGTGGAAACGCCCCAGGATGTGGCCCACACGTACTGCTGCAGGCCTTCCTTGTCTGTATATTTCACATCGAACGACTTGGCGAAGTTCTGGCCGAGGAAATGAGATGTTCCGGCCTGGAGAGCCTTCCCGTCCTGCATCATCGCCTCGATGGTAAGGGTGTCGAGCGCGCCGGCGAATCTCTCGTTAGGACTCTTGTGTCCCACGATCACAGGCAGAGCCATAAACTCACGAGCGAACTTCGCGTACACCTGAACCATTCTCTGTGCCTCTTCCTGAGCCTCCTGCGAGGTCGCGTGGGCCGTGTGGCCCTCCTGCCAAAGGAATTCGGCGGTGCGGAGGAAAAGCCTTGTGCGCATCTCCCAGCGGACAACGTTAGCCCACTGGTTGCACATGATAGGGAGATCCCTCCATGATGTGATCCAGTTCTTATATGTGCTCCAGATGATGGTTTCGGAGGTAGGTCTTACGATAAGCTCTTCCTCAAGCTTCGCGGACGGATCCACGACAACGCCCTTTCCGTCAGGGTCGTTCATAAGCCTGTGATGGGTGACGACGGCGCACTCCTTGGCGAATCCCGCCACGTGCTCGGCCTCCTTGCTGAAGAAGGACTTAGGAATGAAGAGCGGGAAATAGGCGTTTTCCGCGCCGGTTTCCTTGAACATAGTGTCAAGGGCGTGCTGCATCTTCTCCCAGATCGCGTAGCCATAAGGCTTTATCACCATACATCCCCTGACGGCGGACTGCTCCGCCAAGTCTGCCTTCACAACCAGATCGTTGTACCACTGAGAATAGTTCTCAGACCTTTTTGTCACTTCCTTTGCCATATACTCTTTGCTGTTTTTGTCAATTATTCTTATTATTGTGCAATATTCCGAAAGGTATGGATTTTGTTCACTAGAGAACATTTGTGTGGCCGACACCTTTGGATACGGCCACGAAGTTACGAATTTATTGTTAAATATAGGAGATTCAGAAATGAAAACACGCACAATCCTCTTTATCTCGGCGCTTCTGGCACTGACTTCGTGCGGTTCAGCGGCGCGGCTTGCCAGTGATGCTTCCAGGCAGAAGTATCAGGATGGAATCTACTATACATCCAATGCCAAGGTCCATCAAGCCGAGGAGGCAGCCACCTCCGCAAATGACGAGGAGACCGACCTTCTTGTGGCAAAGACAAAGAACTCCCCGATCTTCATGAAGAGCGGAGAAAAGGTTGACACTCTGTTCATCCCTGAGAACAAAGCGGCGAGAATAGATTTCAACAACACTGACAACACCACATCCGTTTACCTCTACGACAACGGTTTCGACACCTGGGCCGCCTACCAACCTTGGTACGCGACATCCTGGTATTCCTGGAACCGTCCTTTCTACACCTCGATCTACTGGGGCGCGAATCCTTGGTACTATGGTGGCTGGTACTCACCGTGGCACTATGACCCTTGGTATTATGGATATTCCTGGGGGTGGGGCAATCCGTGGTATTACAGCGGATGGTACGACCCTTGGTACTGGGATCCTTGGTACTATAGCGGATGGTACGGTGGCTGGTATGGAGGCTGGTACGGCGGCTGGTACGATCCGTGGTATTACGGAGGCTGGGGCTACGGCCATCATCACCACCACGACCGTGACTTCTTCGGTCCTGGCAGCGGACGGGTTTACACTCCACGTCTTAGCACAACCGGCTCAAGCAGAAGAAGCGGAATCGGGTCCTCTTCAAGGAGCGCCGGAGTGAGAAGTTCCTCAATGACCAGATCAAGAAGCGGCATCGGATCAACAAGATCCTCAATGTCAGCGACTACCACAAGGTCTTCAAGCCTTGGCGGACGCACAAGCGGCACAAGGTCATCAATATCCTCGGTCAACAGGCCGGCATCCTCATCCGTAAGATCCTCATCCGTAAGATCCTCATCAGCAAGATCATCCTCGGTAAGGTCTTCGTCTGACAGGTCCTCATCCGTCAGGTCATCGGTCGGCGGCACTGTCAGATCCAGCGGATCATCCTCATTCGGGACCTCTACCGGCTCATCTTCAGTCAGGTCATCCTACGGCAGCAGCCGTTCGTCATCCTCTTCATCCTCGACGATGTACTCAAGACCGGCAAGCGGTAGCAGAAGCTCAAGCGGAACGACATCCAGCGTATTCTCTACAGGATCAAGCAGAAGTTCCTCAACAGGCAGCTACAGGTCTTCGGGATCTTCCTACAGATCTTCGTCAAGCAATGATTATTCTTCCGGCTCGACGAGGAGCTCAAGCAGCTACTCCACAGGCAGGAGCTCAAGTTCATATTCTTCCGGCAGCTCAAGCCGCAGCAGTAGCAACTATTCCGGCGGCGGGTTCTCCGGTGGCGGATCATCCAGAAGTTCAGGTGGTTCGTACGGCGGAGGAGGCGGCTCCAGAAGCGGTGGCGGAAGAAGGTAACCACTAAAACAATAGAAATAATGAGAAAGGCAATGTTCACTGCGCTTTTGTCATTGACCGCGGTAGCGGCCGGGGCGCAGACAATGTACGACGGGCTGACATTCAGCCAGAACAACTACTACGGAACGGCAAGGTCGATCGGTATGGGCAACGCGATGACGGCAGTCGGCGGCGACCTCGGGTCAATCGGTATCAATCCTGCGGGATCGGCAGTGGCGGGATACTCCCAGTTCACGATCACGCCGAATCTCACGCTCAGTTCGATGAACTCATCCTACAGCGCCTACCCTGTCGGAGGAGTTGACAACTTCTCCAATGAGAGACGCGAGAGTCTCACCAGATTCTCGATGCCGAACATCGGTGCGACATTCAACTGGAAAACCGGCAGCGGGAGCGGTCTGACCGCCATCACTTGTGGATTTGTCGTCAACGGGACGAACAATTTCACCGGCAAGATGATGGCAGGCGGCAGGAACGACAAGACAAGTTACATCAGTTCCATGGCTGTGGCGGCCGAAGGTTATGACATGGATTTCCTTAACGGATATTCCATCAACAGCAACAACGAGAGAGTAGACAGAGGTTGGGACTACCCCTACTACTACCCTGATGATTACACCAATGACCCTAACAAAGGCTCATACGCGCCATGGAATGTGATCGCAAACGTCCAGGCAGGAGCGCTTTCCAATTTCGGAGACTCTAACGATCCGGCCTATTACTGGCGCTACATAGGTGCGACAGAAATCTATGAGCAGACTGGAGAGAAGGATGCCGACGGCAACTACATCTACAACATTTCCCTTCCTGGAGCGTTGAACCAGGCATACGGCAGGAACGTAACAGGAAGCAAATACGATGCGTTGCTCAATGTCGGGTTCAATTTTGGAGAGACGTTCTTCCTCGGAGCGAATCTCGGAATAACCTCCCTCAACTACAACTATGATGAATATTTCAAGGAAGCCGCGGAGAACCCGTCGGCATTCGAGATGGACTTCGGAGAGAAAGGTAAGACCTACTTCAGCGACTATCGCACCCGTTACTCCTACACGGCGGACGGAAGCGGAGTCTACGGCAAGTTCGGATTTCTTTGGAGACCTGTGGACGGGATACGCATAGGTGGAGCCGTTCAGACACCGACAATCATGGAAATCAACGAACGTTGGAGACAAGATGTCAATGTCAACTACACCGACGCCTCATTCAACGGGTCGGCCAAGACGCCTGAGGGGGATAATTCCTACAGACTACGCTCGCCTTACAGACTCAACGCCGGAGCGGCGTTCACCTTCGCCGGGATGGCTCTCATCAGCGCGGATTACGAGATGACCGACTACAGCACGATGAAGTTCACGAGCAAGGAAGGCGGATGGAATGACGACAGTTTCAGAAATCTGAATGACGAGATACGTGACTGCATGGGAGTGTCGCACATGGTCAGGATCGGTACGGAATTTAAGCCGGTACCGGAATTTGCGGTGCGCGCCGGCTACAATTTCACCACCACTCCTGAATATGTATATAACGGAAATGAGAAGACGAAGTTGAACGACAGAATCAACGCATTCTCCGTAGGCTTTGGATATTCATCAAACGGATCGTTCTTCGCGGACATCGCGGCAAGGCTGACTATGCTGTCGGACGAATATATCTCACCTTACGCCGACTACCTTGAAGATCTGGCTTCTCCGATGATCCTCAACAAGAGGGATCTCTACAGCATCACGGCGACCTTCGGGTGGAGATTCTAAAGGTTTTTCAGATAGGAGATTGAATCCGGACCTTCGTTGAAAAGGAGGTCCATGATGGAAAGATTCGGAACGAAACCGTACTTTTGGGCAAAGACCTGGAAGTACGGTTTTTCCAGATTCAGGTCTTTCAATATGTTGTCCGGACGTTTCGGGTGGATGAGTTCCCGGTAATCCATTCCGTAGCGGCCGGAATCCAACGGAATCTCACGGGAACGGACGGGGACATATTCATCGGTCATCCTCAGGTCCACCGAGACGCCGGTCTTCCGGAGGAAGAACCTGATCAGTTGTAAATCAAGGTCGAACAACGTCTCTGGTTGTGAATCCAGGATTCCGAACAGTTCGTCCTTGTAATATTCAAAATAAGCGGAGGACTCGTAGGCGGACGCAATCGCCCGTTCGGTACGGATCAGCCAAGGAGTCGAGTAATCCACCTTGATCTCCGTTATCGGCAGCTCATGGGTTCCGCTTTCGTGAATGATCGGGAAATTAAGGCTCTGAGGGCCGTCGGCGGCATAGTAACGGAAGCGGTTCCTCCAGGATTGCTTCTGGTAATGCTCGCAGGCCTCAAGATAAACGACAGAAGGCTTCACCCTGTCCGGAGACAAGATGAAGTCTTTAGCCATCAATGCGAAATAGCTGATCGGCGGGAACCAGGCCACACTCAGCAGCACCGCCGCCTCTTCTTCAGACCTATTCGAATTCTCCCTTCTCGTGGGAGTCGTTTGCCCTGATGATTCCACGCTTCGAGCTTCTGATGAAATTCAGGATCGTGTCACGCTCCTCGCTCTGAGGGAATCCGGCCTCGACCTTGGCGCAGCCGTCGGTGATGTTGTAGCCGGCGAAATAGATCGTGTCGTAGATGTCCTTGATGTTGCGGATCACGTCGGAGGAGAATCCGCGGCGGCGGAGTCCGACGATGTTCACGCCAGAATAGCAGATCGGATCGCGGCCGCAAAGAACATAAGGAGGGATGTCCTTGTTGATCTTGGACATGCCGCCGACCATGGCGTGGCATCCGATCTTGGAGAACTGATGAGCCTTAGCTCCGCCTCCGACAATCGCCCAGTCATCAACAACGGTCTCGCCTGCTATGCCGACAAAGCTTACAAGAATGCAATGATTGCCCACAACACAGTCGTGCGCCACATGGACATAGGACATAAGCAGAGTGTTGCTGCCGATCTTCGTCACGCACTTGCCGCTGGCCTTGGTGCCACGGTTGATCGTCACACACTCGCGGATGGTGACATTGTCGCCGATCTCCACGTATGTGACCTCACCCTCATATTTAAGATCCTGAGGGATGGCGCCTACCACAGCACCTGGGAATACCTGGCAATTCTTTCCCATCTTGACGTATGAATATATCATCGCATGCGTATGGATCTTGCATCCGTCTCCGATCTCCACGTCGTCATCGATGAAGGCGAAAGGACCGATCTCAATGTTGTCGCCAAGTTTCGCCTTAGGGCTCACTGACGCTAATGGTGAAATTGTGTTCATATCTGTTTGTTTTATCAGCAAGATTTCTCACGGATGGCCTTGGCTGTCCGTGTGTTGATTGTGTGCCCCGGCTTGAAAGCGGTGACCTTGGCCTTGAGATAACCTCCGGCGAGCCTCATATCTCCGATCAGATCAAGAAGCTTATGCCTTCCGCACTCGTTCGGGAAATAGAGCTTGAGGTTGTTGAGGTAACCGTTGTCGTTTATGGCAAGCTCAGGCACGTTGAAAAGCGCGGAGAGCCTCTCGACCTGCTCCGGCTGGACCGGATGTTCAACTATCACGATGGCGTTATCGACATCCCCACCCTTGACCAGATTGTTCTGGAACAAGTACTCTATCTCGTGGAAGAACACGAAAGTACGGCACGGGCCGATCTCCTTGGCATAGTCCGTGGACTCATCCCAATGCGCGGTCTGCACGCCAAGTACCCTGGAGCCGAAGTCCACGGTGATGTCCATCGAAGGCGCGTCGGCCGGAGTGATTCTCACGAATGAGCCGGTCTTTTCGTCACGGATTTCAATCTCCTCTGGAATAGTGACATATTTCCTGTCAGCCTTCTGTTCTTTCAGGCCGTCCTTGGCGATCGCCTCCACATAATAACGGGCGCTGCCGTCCAGAATCGGAACCTCGACATTGTCGATTTCAACAAGGGCATTATCCACGCCCATTCCCGTCAGAGCTGACATCAGATGCTCAATCGTGGACACAGACGCCTCTCCTTTGGAGATAGTGGTACTTCTGGCCGTCGATGACACATTCTCAGCCAAAGCCTCGACGAACGCGTTTTCACCGAGGTCCACTCTGTGGAACACTATCCCAGTGTCCTCGGGAGCCGGTTTGAGAATCATCTTTGAGATCTTGCCGGTGTGAAGCCCCTTACCATGGAACTCATATTCACCCGCAAGGGTCTTTTGCTTATTCAAAGTCATAATCTATCTTTTGCAGGCTGCGTAAAATACAGCAGTCTGCAAAGATAGCATGAAATATTTGAATATTCAAGGATTACCCTGCCACTTCGTAGCTATTGGCTACTATTCTTCGCCCTGACGCTTGAATACGGCGTAGCTGCGGAGGTAGTTCTTGAGCGGAAGGGCTGGCGAGCCAAGGAACACCTGGCCTGACTTGCGGATATTTCCGATCACGCCACACTGGGCGCCGATGGTCGTGTTGTCGGCGATGTTCAGATGCCCCGCTATGCCGACCTGGCCGGCGAGGATGCAGTTCTTGCCGATCTTCGTGGAGCCGGCGATTCCGCACTGGGCGGCCATCACGGTGTTGTCGCCGATCTGGACATTGTGGGCGATCTGGCAGAGGTTGTCGATCTTGACCCCGTTGCCGATGATCGTGGATTCCATCTCGGACTTGTCGATGGTCGTCCCGGCGCCGATCTCGACATTGTTGCCGATGATGACATTGCCGATGTGCTCGATCTTCTCCCAAGTCCCGTCAGGGAGCGGCGCGTTGCCGAATCCGTCGGATCCGATGACAGCGTTGGCGTGGATGATCACATTGTCGCCGATGACCATTCCCGGATAGATGACGACTCCCGGGTAGATGATGCAATGCGAGCCGATCACGGTGTTGTCGCCGACATAGACATTCTCGTAGATCTTCGTGTAGTCCCCCACCTTGGCGTGATGCCCGACATACGAATGGCTTCCGAGATAGACCTTCTTGCCGAACTTGGTGGTCAGGAACCATGATGAACGGAAGCCTCTGTGCCTCTTGTCCGTACGTCTCTGGGTGGAGACATATTTCAGGAGATCGGCCAAAGACTTGTAGGCGTCATCGACCCGGACCATCGTCGAGGTCACGGCCTCCTTAGGAGTGAAATCCTTGTTGACCAGCAGGACACTTGCCCTGCATGTGTAAACGTATTTCTCGTACTTAGGGTTGGCGAAAAAACACAGCTGCCCCGGTTTGCCATGCTCGATCTTGGCGAACGATGTGACCGTTGCCTGAGGATCGCCTTCCACGGTTCCCCTGAGCACCTGAGCCAATTGCTTTGCGGTAAATTCCATTTTATACTGGCAATTTTAATCTACAATTTCTAAGTGATCATTAAAAAATAACTTGAACATTTTGTATGTCTTTATGCTCTATATTTCCTTTATCATCAGTCATGCGCCACCGGCACACTCCTTCTTCAAAAAGAAATCCATCCTCATAAATCTGACACAAATTTAGTTCAACTTATTTTTTTAACGCTTACTAAATGGTCTGCAAAGAAAGCAATTTATTTTCATATTCACTAAAATATTCTTATCTTTGCATCGTTGTGAGAGATAGGAGGACGAAAGCGTCTCCTATCTTTTGTTTTGTAAAACCAGGATTTTATGCGGAAAGAACAGATAATCTCCGGCATCGAAGAGGCCGTGAAAGCCCGCGGGTGCTTCATTGTAGATGTTACGGTCAGCAATGACAACGACATCGTGCTCACCATCGAGAAAGAGGTCGGCGACATGGACCTTGAGGATTGCGTCAGCGTGAACGACGCTTTTCTGACGGCTTTCGACAAGGACGCGGAGGACTATTCCCTGACCGTCACCTCGGCCGGACTCGACCAGCCGTTCAAGGTTCTCAAGCAATACGGGAAGGCCATAGGCTCGGCTGTGGAGGCAAGACTTAAAGGCGGGAAGAAGATCATCGGAGTCCTCACGGGAGCCGACGAGGATGGAATATGCCTGAGATATTCACAGAAAGAGGCTGTTGAAGGCAGGAAGAAAAAGGAGATCGTGGAGCATGAGGACCGCTTCGGATTCGAGGAGATCAATTCCGTCACGCCGCACATTGTTTTCAGGAAATAAGATATTAAGGACATAAACATGGAAAAGAAAGAAGAAATCACTCTGATTGACGCCTTTAAGGACTTCAAGGAAGAGAAGAACATCGACAGACCAGTGATGATGGGTGTGCTCAAGGACGTGTTCCTCACCCAGATCGCGAAGACCTACGGTTCGGCCGACAACTTCGATGTCATCATCAACGTCGACAAGGGAGACTGCGAGATCTACCAGAACTTTGACATCGTCGAGGAGGTCGAGAACCCTAACACGCAGATCACTCTCGACCAGATCAAGGCCGAGACAGGAGATGATGACTACGAGGTCGGAGATGTTTACACCAAGAAGCTGTCCCTCGCGTCATTCGGGCGAAGGGGAATCCTCAACATCAGGCAGAACCTCCAGGGTCGTATCATGGACATCGACAAGGCCAATGTCTTCAAGGCATATTCCGACAAGGTCGGCGAGATCTTCACCGGTGAGATCTACCAGACATGGTCAAAGGAGGTGATCATCCTTGACGACGACAACAACGAGCTGCATCTGCCTAAGGCCGAGCAGATTCCGGGAGAGAGGTTCAAGAAGGGAGACACCCTCCGCGCCATCATCAAGAGCGTGGAGATGAAGAACAACACCACCCCTTACATCACCCTTTCCAGAACATCCAACGAGTTCCTTGAGAAACTCTTCGAGCATGAGGTTCCGGAGATATTCGATGGCCTCATCACCATCAAGAAGGTTGTCCGTGTCCCTGGCGAGCGTGCCAAGGTGGCGGTTGAGTCCTACGACGAGAGGATCGACCCGATCGGAGCGTGCATCGGTGTGAAGGGATCCAGGATCATCGGCATCGTGCGTGAGCTCCGCAACGAGAACATCGATGTGCTCCAGTGGACGAACAACACTCAGCTTCTCATCCAGAGAGCCCTCAACCCGGCAAGGGTCTCATCCATCGACCTCGGCAACTCGGACGAGGACAAGATCAAGGTTTACATGCAGCCTGACGAGGTCAAGAAAGGTATCGGTCGCGGAGGATGCAACATCAAGCTGGCAGGCATGCTTGTCGGAAGAGAGATCGAGGTCTGGAGAGAGCTTCCTAAGGACGAGGCTCAGGAAGAGGAGGACGTTCTCCTCAGCGAATTCAGCAACGAGATAGACCAGTGGGTGATCGACAGACTGGAGGCCATCGGATGTGACACGGCCAAGAGCGTGCTCGCGTTCACACCTGAGGACATCGCCAAGAGGGCCGACCTTGAGGACGAGACCGTGGCTGAGGTGTTCAAGATCCTAAGGGCTGAATTTGAAGAGTAACCGTCCAAGGCGGACAGCGGACAATTATTAATTTAAAGGGGTTGAATATGGCAGAAATCAGACTAAATAAAATAATAAGAACTTACAACATCGGACTTCAGAACCTTGTGGACTTCCTGTCCAGCAAGGGGGTCGAGGTCGAAGCCAACCCGAACGCCAAGATTTCAGACGAACATCTCCCTGCTATCGAAAAGCAGTTCGGAAAGGATCTGGAGCTCAAGCAGGCTTCGGAAAAAGTTGACATCAAACTCAACGAGATTTTGGAGAAGACCTCCAGGAAGCAGCAGGAAAGCGCCAAAGAGGAAGAGTACGAGCCAGTCAGGGAGACTGTCATAAAGACAACCATCTTCACTCCGGTGGAGCCAAAGCCGGAACCAGAGACTATCCGGCCGGTTGTGCCTGAGCCACAGCCGGAGATCAAGCCAGAGCCTCAACCGGAACCGGTCGTGGAGACTCCTGTGGCCGAGACGGTGAAAGAGCCTGAGCCTCAGCCCGAGGTCAAGCCAGAGCCTGCTGAGCGACCTGTAGAGGAAACTCCAGCGGAGAAACCTAAAGCGGAGGTGACCGAGAGTAAACCGGAGCCTCAGCCTGAGGTCAAGAAAGTCGAGACTGCCAAGGAAACCGTTCCTGAGCCGACAACCCCTGCTGCAGGAAAGGACATCCGTGGCGGTGAAAGGCCGATGAGCAAGCACGAAAAGAAACTTGCGGCGGCTGCCAGGCAGAAAGAGGAACAGGCCAAGGCCAAACACCAGCAGCATCCAGAGGGCAAGCCGGAGAGAAATGAAGAGAAACCTGCCACCGAAAGCTCCACTCCAGGGCTCAAGGTTCTTGGAAAGATAGACTTGTCCCAGTTCGAGCCTAAGAAAGGCAACAAGAAGAGGGAAAGAATCGCCAAGGGCAGTCAGAAGGTCGATGTGGCCAAGGAAGGCAAGCAGGCGGACAACAGTTCCCGCAAGGACAAGAACAAGAACGCCAGGCAGGCACAGGAGCAGGGCAAGGGCGGAAAGAAGCGCAACCGCGGAGCGGATCGCTTCAAGCCGGCCATGACCGAGGAGGAGCAGGAGGCGATGCAGAAGGAGATCCAGAAGCAGGTCAAGGAGACCTACGCCAGGATGAACGACAACAAGAAGAACAACTTCGGAGCCAAGTACAGAAAGGAGAAGAGGGAGCAGGCCGCGGCCAAGTCCCAGGAGGAGATGGCACAGGAGATAGCCGAGAAGAAGGTCCTCAAGGTCACCGAGTTCGTGACCGTGAACGACCTCGCCACCCTTATGAACAACACTCCAGTCAACGAGGTCATCAAGGCTTGCATGGATCTGGGTCTTATGGTTTCCATCAACCAAAGGCTTGACGCAGAGGCGCTTGTGCTTGTCGCCGAGCAGTTCGGCTACAAGGTAGAGTTTGTCACGGCCGACCTGACCGAGGAGATCAAGGGTAGCAGCGAGCAGGCTGACCGCGAGGAAGACCTTGTTCCAAGGCCGCCGATCATCACGGTGATGGGACACGTTGACCACGGTAAGACCTCGTTGCTCGACTATATTCGTAAATCCAATGTCATCGCCGGTGAGGCGGGAGGCATCACGCAGCACATCGGCGCCTACAACGTGAAGCTTCCTGACGGCAGAAGAATCACATTTTTGGACACCCCTGGTCACGAGGCGTTCACCGCCATGCGCGCACGTGGAGCACAGCTGACCGACCTTGCGATCATCATCATCGCGGCGGATGACGCCGTGATGCCGCAGACGGTCGAGGCCATCAACCACGCTCAGGCGGCCAATGTACCGATGGTGTTCGCCATCAACAAGATCGACAAACCAGGAGCGCAGCCGGAAAGGATCTACCAGCAACTTGCACAAATGAACATACTCACGGAGGCATGGGGCGGCAAATACCAGTGTCAGGAGATTTCCGCCAAGAAAGGCCTCAATGTGGACAAGCTTCTTGAAAAAGTGCTTCTTGAGACTGACCTCCTCGACCTCAAGGCCAATCCGAACAAGAACGGTGTCGGAGCGGTCATCGAGTCATCTTTGGACAAGGGACGCGGCTACCTCGCCACGGTTCTCGTGCAGGACGGGACCCTCAAGACCGGAGACATGGTGCTGAGCGGCAGTTACTACGGCCGCGTGAAGGCCATGTTCAACGAACGTGGACAGAAAGTTAAAGAAGCCGGTCCTTCGACCCCGGTTTCCATCCTTGGTCTTAACGGAGCGCCGAGCGCCGGAGACAAGTTCAATGTCATGAGCGATGAGAAGGAAGCAAAGGCGATCGCCAACAAGCGCGAGCAGCTCCTGCGAATCCAGGGCATCAAGACCCAGAAGCACATGACCCTTGAGGAGATCGGACGAAGGATCGCCATCGGCAACTTCAAGGAACTCAATGTCATCGTCAAGGGTGACGTGGACGGTTCAGTTGAGGCTCTCTCCGACTCTCTCATCAAGCTCTCCACGGAGCAGGTACGTGTGAATGTGATCCATAAGGCCGTGGGAGCGATCTCCGAATCAGATGTGATCCTGGCAGAGGCTTCCGATGCCGTGATCATCGGATTCCAGGTACGTCCTTCCACAGATGCAAGGAAACTTGCTGACGAGCAGGGAATCGAAATCCGTCTCTACTCCGTCATCTACGACGCCATCAACGATGTGAAGGACGGTATCGAAGGTATGCTTGAGCCTATCAAGAAGGAGGAGATCACCGGAACGGCGGAGGTCAAGCAGACCTTCAAGATCTCGAAGGTCGGAACGATCGCCGGCTGTCTTGTCAGGGACGGTAAGATCGCTAAGACGGCGCAGTGCAGGCTTATCCGTGACGGTATCGTGGTTTACACCGGCGAGCTCGCCTCGCTCAAGAGGGGCAAGGACGACGTGAAGGAGGTTTCCGCCGGAATGGAGTGTGGTATCGGCATCGACAAGTTCAACGACCTGAAGGTCGGGGACAATATCGAGGCGTTCGTGATCACAGAAATCAAGCAGACGCTTGATTAAAAAGACGATAAAGTTTTACAGTGCGGACAGCCTCGGCGACATCATGGACGCGGAGGATGTCCGCACTGTTTTGTAGGGCGATGAAGTCGGCGACCTGTGTGGCAGGCAATGCGTCAGCCGGAGTGATGCCCAGAGGCCTGAAGAGGAAGCTCTTGCGAGAAAGGCCCACGAGAATATCCTTGTCAAACTCCTGAAGCACAGACATCTCGCGAAGGAGTTGCCAGTTCTGCTCCACCGTCTTGGCGAAGCCGAAACCGAGATCCAGAATCCAATCCTCCACACCGTGCCTGTCCGCCTCTGCGGCGATCCCGACGAAGAACTCACGGACAGCCTCGGTGACATTGTCATAGTCGGTGAGACTCTGCATATTCTTTGGAGTGCCACGGGTGTGCATGGCGATGTACGGCAGATGAAGCCGGCCAAGCAGCGACCACATCTCCTCACTTCCGCCGCTGACATCGTTCACTACGAAAGGGCCGACGATGTCGCCCTCGCGGGACAAAGATAATAAATTCCCCATATTGTCGTAACTGTAGATTACGCCGTAGCAATACGCTGTCATAGGGCGATCGTTTATTAAAAAAGGAGGGCAACCTCAAGTCGTTGACTTTTTAGTTGCCCTCCCCAGTAAACAATTATCGGAGCTAGTCGCGTCTAAATCCGTTATGGAAAGGATTACAATGAAATGGCATCCACAATTTTGATTTGACGTTAATTGCTATATCATGACCTTTTGAGAAGAATTCTATCGCAGAGAGCAGTTGATAAGGATTCATGGAATATAGACTCAAACTAAATTCATGCTTTTTGCCAGTGTTGCGTAATTCGACAGCAATATCACACTGCCCCATATCTAGTCTTAAACAGCGGATATCATCCCAGCATATTTTGTATGTACAGGCCACGTCTTTCATCATTATACCTTTGCTGGATAGTTCTAATTTAATGTCTGTCTCATCATGATAATACGAATAAATATTCCATATCATTATGATCGCCGTTATTGGCAAACATATGAAAATACCAACATTAAGTTTGTTAATCGCCCCCATCCATTTAGATGAGAAGACTAGCAATACAATCTGAATAGATAAAAGCAATGCATTACTTATTATACTTTCTAACGCAGAATCCTTGGAGGTCAAAATATATCTATTATAGTCAATCATAATTGAGCCTTTACTCGTTGTTAAAGATGTACCCACTTGTGGCAAGAGCAGAGTAATTTGAAAAGTTTATCAGATACTCAACATTTTTCGTTTCTTCTTTGGTGATCTGTCTCACTTTATTCTCAACGACTCTATCAATAGTGGATTTACTCTCCTTCCGTCCTAATGTTTTAAATTCATCGGTAACTGATTTTTTGACTGTTTGCTTAAATGATGGGTTAGACACAGTTTTTTCGACAGCCTTTTTTAATGCTTCAGAGGTTTTCCCGGTAACTAGTGAAAGACCACCTGATACAAGCGCATCTCTCCCCACTACTTTGACATCAATGTCGCCATCATTAGCAATCACTTGTTCCACTGCGCTTCCTACGACTGATGCTCCAGCATTGGAGATAATGCCCACCATTAACCCAGCACCTCCGGTAGCGGCTACCACTCCTCCTTCAATGGCACCTCTAACGGCAGCCGCGCCGATTTCCTTGCCTGTTTTTCCTTGTATGAGCGCGGAGCCTCCTTCTAAGACAGCTCCGACTACCGCACCTCCAACAATATGCCAGATTTCGCCTTCCGGATCTACTCGAATTATAGGATTATTGCCACAATAAGCGAATGGAGTCATATTGAGACATGTCTCCGCCATCGGGTCCACGGAGAGGAAGCGTCCGAGGGTGGGGTCGTACATGCGGGCGCTGAAGTCGTAGAGGCCGAGGGAGTTGGATGTGTACAGCTCGTTGCCGAGGAAGCGGTACGGCTGCGAGGCGCCGGGCCTCGCCAGCTCCATGCCGCCGGTCCCGCCGCCGATCTCCAGATCCCCGTCGATCACGTTCCCTCCCTCGCCTGTCACGGGATGCGCCTCGGCGTTGCCGGACATCCTGCCGCTGGCGTAGGCCATGCCGTACGGATAATAATGGTTCACCTGCACAGCTTTTCCGTTCGACCTGGCGACGACCCTGGTGCTGCCGAGATGGTCGCGCAGGAAGAACAGGTACTCCGGTTCGGCTCTGTCCATGGCGATCAGGCCGCCGTCGAACAGGATGTACTTCAGGGAGTTGTCCGCGCACACCAGATTGCCGCGGTACTCGGTCCGGGACAGGGACCAGTCCTTCCCGAGGGCTGTTCTTTCCCGCTTTGTGCCGTCCGGGAGATAGGTGAACGTCTCAGTCCCGCCGGAGTGCTTGATCCTCGCGGGCCGGTTCTGCCTGTTGTAGGAGACGCTGGAGATCCTCCTGTTCAGGTCGGAGGTCATGTTGCCGTTCCTGTCGTAGGTGTACTCCACGACCTCTGACACCCCGTCGCGGAAGTCCGCCGAGCCCGTCACCGACGGAGCCTGGGCGGAGTCCGACACGGACGCGAGCATGTTGCCGTCGTATGTCATTGACAGATTGTCCACGATGCCCTTGAGCGAGGAGGTCATGTCGCCCTCGCGGGACAAAGATAGCAAATTATCCATATTGTGGTATGGTACGATGCAAAAATGGGCAAAAAGGCAAACCAGACTCAGTAGGTTAACCGGCCTAAACGCATAAATCAAATATGATTATTTTGAATTTATCTATATTATATACCTGCATGCAAAGCTGTATGACAACGAGTTAACAACTAATGTTAGCACTTGTTAATAACTTTGGTAAAAATAATTTGGAAATACGGCTGGTATTGGGATATCTTTGTAACCAGAGACGGGAGCCAATCACAACTGGCCGAGCCGACTGATTTTTAAAGTTTATTTTTTATTTTTTTGTAGCCATGTAGACACGCAATCTTCAAGGCACAAAAAATGGAGCGCAAATCTTGGCGGACGTGAGCTCCATTGAGTGCCACAGACTGGAAATTCAGGGATTAGTCGCCCCTGACAAGATGCTATAGCGATTCAAAGGTAGGGATTAATTCTCAATCCCGCAAAAATACCCGACAAAATCGCTTTGCGCAACCGATGGCGCGCCCTCGACAAAGGAGGGCGGCCACATTTCAATCCGGGCCACAAGCCCGGACATGTCAAACTTATGCATACTCGGGGCGACATGTGCCCCGACATGCGCAAAACGTTAAACCAATGAACATATTAAAATCTCTTCTGTCCGCGGACAGAGACAGCCTCTCGTCGAAGAGGCTGTGCGGAATCATCGGATGGCTGTGCTGCTCGGCCGTCCTGATCATGTGTACGGTATGGGACCGGCAGGCCCCCGACATGATCTCAGCAATCCTCTACGCGTCCACCGCGCTGCTCGGAATCGACAGCGTGACGGACATCTGGAAGGGCAGTGCAACCATAAACAAGGACAAAAATGAAAAGTAAAATCAGACAGTTAATCGCCTGCGCGGCGACATTCATCATGGTCTCCATGTCAATGGAGGCCCAGACCTCTCCGGTCTGCAGCGTCCCGTCACCGGAGGCGGCCAATCTCGGGACGTACGGATCAGTCCCTGTCAGCCTTTTCACCGGCATCCCGGACATATCCGTGCCGATACACGAGATGAGGGTCGGCTCCATGACGTTCCCCGTCTCGCTGAGGTATCACCTTGCCTCGGTGAAACCCAACCAGTACCCAGGCATTGTCGGACTGGGCTGGAGCCTTCAGTGCGGTGGCTGCGTCACACGTACCGTCCGGGGAGTCCCAGATGAGAAGATGACAGGCAAATATGAGAACGGATTCTATGGACACTGCTCACAGATGGCCGGAATCACACCGACCCGTCTGGACAGTCTGACAAGAAACTGCACCGAATCTGAAGGCTCGGAATGGTTCGAGATTTCCGCCGACGAGTTCTCATTCAACTTCTTCGGACACAGCGGCAACTTCTATCTCAACCCGGAAGGCGGCTGGACTGTCGTCAGCGATGAGGACATCAGTGTGGAGTTTGACCCGGCGAAGGACTTCATGGACATATCCGGCCTCGCCGGGCGCATTCCGAATGTCAGCGGCTGGCCGAACAGGGACAAGAACAAACGTCACTTCATCAGGTTCACACTGGTGACACCGGACGGCTGCAGGTTCACCTTCGGAGGCTCAGACGCCACGGATTTCAGCGTTCCGTATTACTCCAGAAAGAGCGGGGACCTCATTGCCACGTCATGGCATCTGAGCGAGATAAAGACGCAGGACGGCCGCACGGTCACATACCAGTACGCGAACGGCAGTGATGGCAATCCCTACGACCTTATGGTTGACATAAGATACAGTCCGAGTGTGTGCCGTACAACAGGCTTCCCGTCATCGGGAGACAACGGTGTCAATATCGGACGGCGCGGATTCACCGGTTTTCTTCTTTTCCCAGCAAGACTATGCCGCATCACAACGCTGAATGAGACATTGGAATTCGAGTACAAGGCGGACTGGCGGTATATTGACGCGTACTCAGAAAACCACACCGGGGGCGCGTTGTACTGGAGCGGCAACGGGAATTCAAGGATCTCGCCCTGGCAGATGTTGGATTCTTCCCCTCATGATCAATTCGGGTTCCTTTTCCCTGGATTCGACTATTCGACAGATCCGATCGCCAACGAAAGCATAGCGTCACTCCTTGTGGCTCACGTGCTTTACGGCATCCGCATCAACAGGGCAGGAGACGACGACACGACCGTCCTCTTTGAATATCTTGAAGAGAGCCGCCGCAAGCTTGGAAGGGTGGCCTGGAGGACAGGGCTGACGAACATTGAGACGACATACGTAGAAGGAGTAGGCGTAAAGTACCCCTTCTATTCGATTCCTGCCGAGACCACGGATCTTGGCATGCCGGAATACAGGTTCGCCTACGACCCCAACCACATGCCGAACGGCTACATCCTGCCGCAGGCCGACCGTTGGGGCTACTGGAACGGACAGACCCACAAACTGGCCGATTCCAATCTGGAGGCTCCGGCAAGTGTCAACGCCACAAAGAGCGAGACCCTCGTTGAGGTCATCTACCCGACAGGCGGAAGGAGCGTGCTGGAATATGAGAGACACGACTATTCAAGACTGGAGAACGACAGCCATGTCCTGATGGACAAATATGGAGTTTCAGGTGGGCTGCGTGTCCGCAGGATCACCAACCTTTCCAGGGAGGACAGCATCGTGTCCACGAAGGTGTTCCACTATCGAGAGGGAATCTCCACATCGGCGCGAAGCAGCGGGGTAGCAAAAGCCCCCGACCCTGTCGCGGTCACCTACAATGCCGGCAACAATTATGTCTGGACACCTCTTAAGGGAATTTCTGGTCCTTATCCCGTGTCCATGAGTATTTTCAGCATGTATAGCTTTGGCCTGCCCGTCACAAACCTTAACAGCCCTGATGTTGGCTACTCGTGCGTGATAGAGGAGACGCTGGACGCTGATGGAACCTCTTTGGGCTATGTTGTCAATCGCTTCAGCAACTACGGGACTGACATCCACGGGAACGCCCACGATGACATTTCCGCATATCATTCGTACAACATTTCAGGCATTGGAGGCGGCTTACCCTACACGAGCAACTCAGCCGAGCGCGGACATCTCCTGTCCCGGTCATGGCACCGCGCCGACGGCACTGAGGTCAGGTCTGAGTCCTACAGGTACACCAGAGTCAACGACCATCCCATGCCGACGGCGACGCAGAGGACGATCTATCTGGACAGGTCCAAGGAGAATTTTACCAGCGCTAAAGTGGCGTGGCTGACGCTGACCAACACCTACAGCTACCTGCCGGAGTCCACGGTCGTCCGTGAAGGTGAATATTCCGACAGCACATGGACGCATTATAACTCTGCCAGACAAATCATCTCAAAGTCCGAGATGTCAAGCGACGGCACGCAAAGGACGAGCCGATACACATACCCGTCAGACCATTCAGGACAGTACCGGTGGATGATCGACCGGCACATCATGTCCCCGGTCGTCACGGAGGAAGTGTCTTCCGGGACTCTCCGCAGGACGGCGAGGAACACATATTCGAGCAATGAATCACACAATGGCCCGATATGCTATCTGTCCAAGATCGAAACGTTGTTCGGCACGGACGGGACGGGGAAAACGGACTATGAGGCTCTGTCCGTTGATGAATGGGGCAACCCTACCGAGATTGTAGAGAACGGAGTCCACAGTGTGCTTCAGTGGTGTGGAAACGGTCAACGCCTCATGACAAGGATTGAGGGGATCACTTTGGAGGAGTACGAGGCACTACCGGAACTCTCCGATGAGGCCAGACAGCAGTCAGATGATTTCATTGTACACCCCTTCATTCCAGATCCTGTTAAGCGAAGCGTCGGTGGGAAGTTGGTCTGGGACTATGCTTATGACACCTCCCTGCGCTTGATTCAGGTGATGATGCCTGACGAACTGATTTTCCGCTATGGTTACGACGCTCTCGGCAGACTTTCGGAGGAGTCCATCTTTGAGACGGACAATGACGGGAACGTCGGGAAAAAGATTGTGAGGAAATATTCATACCATTATCATAATGACTAGAACAATGAACAATATGACACATTTTGCGCGCAAGGCGGCCGCATCCTTGCTTGCGCTGTTCTTTTCCTGTGCCGCCATGCCGGCTCAGGAAACCGCGACTCCTGTCGAGCCTGTCGAGCCTGTCGAGCCAGCCTATCCGACTTTACCGATATTCTCGTTGAGAAAAGGCTACGCCACCGATGTCAGCCTGATGAAGCTCGTCGGGGCCTCGACGTCCGCCATCGACCGCTCGTGCACCCTGGTCGTCGCAGACACCCTTGACGTGCACTTCAAGCTGAATGGATTCTCTTACAACCGCGGGTTTGGGGATCCGTTCCCGGCGGGAGAAAGCCATATCCTCCTGAGGCTCTATGAGGTCTTGGACAAGGGCGATAGCCTTATCGCAAGGTTACCGTTCCGTGTGGACGGATCCACGATGCGGACGTATATCAGTGAGGACTACGAACGTCAGGACAGCGTGATCCTTTCCATCCCGCCCGGAGAGTACCTGCTTGAGTATGACGGATTCTCCGACAGGATTGTTGAGGTTCCTGACATTCAGGCGGTTGATGACGACGAAGAGGACGAATCCGGTGCAATCGCCGCCGGTGCGCCGAACTCCGAGGCCCTCTCATGCCGCTCGTCGCTGTCTTTGTCACTTGAATGCATTCCACTCCTGAGTGATTCGTACGTGGCTACCAGCTGGAACGATGTCACGGTCCTGACCAGCCGCGACGGCGGTGAGATGTCGATGATGACGACCGTCACCTGGCTCGACGACTTCGGCCGCGAGGAGTCAGTGCATCAGGTGGGGTTCACCCCATCGCACAAGACGCTGGTGTCGCTCACTGAATATGACGGACACGGCAGAGTGTCCAAAAGATGGCTGCCGGCGTTGGCGACACCTCAAAGGGTGATCCTGCCTGGACTGCATACGGTCACGTATCTGGATGCCCATGTCAGGCCTGAGGACATCATGCCCGGATCCTCGGAGGCCAACCTTGGCGACGGTGCCCCCTACTCCGAGGTCATCTATGACGGCAGCCCGCTTGACAGGCCTCTGATGGAATACGGTTCCGGAGAGGCATGGAGGCAGGCCGGGCGCGGCATACTTTCGGAACACATGGGCAACAGTGCGGGTGACGAGCGTCTCGTCTGCCACCGCATTGAAGTCCAGGCTTCCAAGAATGACACATCCTTTGTCATAAGTTCGAAGGGGCTCTACCCCGATGGCTCCCTGAAGGTCGTCTCGGTGACGGACGAGGACGGAAAGGAGACGCTCACCTTTACCGACAGGCATGGCAGGGAGATACTTTCGAGACAGGTGATGAAAGAAGGCGGGGAGTGTCAATATCTTGACACATACAGCGTCTACGACGGCCTCGACCACCTTCTCGCTGTAATTCCACCCGCCTTGTCAGACCGTCTTTCCGTCGGGCAATCGCTTGATCCGGAGGAAACAGAAAGGTATGCCTATCTGTATCTCTACGATTCCAAAGAAAGGGTCTGCGCGAGGAAGCTTCCTGGGATAGGATGGATAAGGATGGAATATGACGACGCGGACAGGCTTGTGTTCACACAGGACGGAGAGCAGAGAAGGCGCGGAGAGTCCACGTTCATGCTGTACGACATCCACGGCAGGGAGTGCGTCACCGGAGTCTGCGGTCATGACATCCCTACGGGGAACATGATATCAGGTTTCGCGCTAGCTGAGTACGTTGGCGCGGGCGGGGCGCTTGACGGCTATGCATGCTCGGGTGTGACGCTCGTCTCGCCACAGGTCATGTCAGCCTTCTATTATGACAGCCACGCGTTTGTTGATGATTTCGCCACCGGCCTTCCGGACAGCCTCGCCATGTACGGCACTCATATTCCCAGCCTGATCGGAAGGCGGACCGGATCATGCCTGCATGAGGTTTCGGAGGGCATCAGCGGCAAAAAGGTGTGGGGGCTTGTCAGATATGACGGCAGGGGGCGTGTCTCACACACGGAAATGTCGTATCCGGACGGTGGATGGGACACCGAGGACGTGGAGCATGACTTCCTCGGCAGCCCTGTACGCCGCCATCTCGTACACCGGAAAGGGACAGAGACTGTCCGCGAGGACCTGACCTACACCTATGATGACTCCGAGCGTCTGCTTGAGGTACGCCATTCGTTGAACGGCGGCACTCCGGTCCTTCTTGCCAGGAACACCTATGACGAGCTGGGCAGGCTGTCAGGCACTGAGAGAGGTGGGAACGGCGCCCTTTCGTCCGCATATTCCTACAGCGTCCGCTCATGGCTGACCGGCATCGACGGATCTCTGTTCAAAGAGACCTTGCACTACAATGATCTGAGGTCCGCCCGACTGGGAGACGGCAACAGACGCTTCGGCGGTGATGTCTCCTCGATGGAGTGGAGGTCCGGTGCCGGCACCGGAACCCGCAGCTACGATTTCGCCTATGACGGCCTCGGCCGCCTTGTGTCGGCGGACTACGGCGAGTACGGGGACCACGTCACGGGCTACGGCACAAGTTACAGCTACGACAATATGGGAAATTTATTATCTTTGTCCCGCGAGGGCGACATGACCTCCTCGCGCAAGGGTATCGTGGACAA
>OLSB01000096.1_pt1 | contig 96823 bp, 89 predicted proteins | sample 1672071 | NCBI WGS metagenome assembly OLSB01 (sample SAMEA3136642, study PRJEB25190) | human gut metagenome | biome: human gut; feature: human-associated habitat; material: faeces | place: Austria | collected 2013
CCCGAGGTACAGCCTACCATGCTCGGCGAGACCGCCGACGCCGGCGAGGATTACATCTCCCGCCTGGTCTTCATCGGCGACAGCACCACCTACGGTCTCAAGGCCTACGACGTGCTCCCCGGCTCCCAGGTCTGGACCCCCTCCAGCGGCACGCTGGCGCTGTTCAACCAGAGCTTCGCCACCATAGTCTACCCCGAGACCGGGCTTGAGATCCCCATCACCGACGCGATAGAGAGCGCAAAGCCCGAATATGTCGTGCTCACCATAGGCGTCAACGGTGTTTCCATGATGGACGAGAGCTCCTTCAAGGCCGAGTATACCGCCCTTGTCGAGCGTATCCAGTCCGTGAGCCCCGACACCAAGATCATCTGCAACTCCATCTATCCTGTTGAGGCCTCCTACGAGGCCAAGGGCAACGGCATTAACAACGAGGTCATTGACCGCGCAAACGGCTGGATCCTGCAGATCGCAGAGGCCACCGGCACCCACTATACCGACTCCGCCTCGGTCCTCAAGGGCTCGGACGGCAAGCTCGTTTCCGATTACGGCAACGGCGACGGCATACACCTGAACGCGACCGGCTTCAACCGTGTGCTGGACTACCTGCGCACACACGCATATCTGTAACAGAGGTCATACCAATGAAAAAATTCAGTGCAGTACTTCTTATCATCCTGTCGCTCTGCCTGCTGGGCGCCTGCGGCGGAGATGACGTCAAAGATCCCGGCATGGAGGCCGTCGCCTCCGCAGTGTTCGGTTCCATCGACACCGAGGACATGGCCCAGATACCCGACACCTATGTCGAGGGCGTGATGAAAATATCCCTTGACGGCTACGTTTCCCGCAACACTATCATCTCCGCCGTCGGCACCAGCATAGACGAATACGGCATATTCCAGGGCAAGGACGAGGCTCAGACAGCCGAGCTCAAGGCCGCGCTCGAGGAATATCTCGAGTACCGTCTGGAGCTGTGGATGGACGAGTATCTGCCGGAGGAAAAGCCCAAGCTTGATCACGCAGAGGTCTGGAGCGAGGGAAACTACGTTATGTACGCGATCCTCGACGACGCCGACCGTGAGGCTGTTTACAAAGCCTTTACCGGCTGCTTTGAGGGCTGAGAGCCATGAAGCTTATCTGGTACGGACACGCCTGCTTTGAGCTAAAAAGCAGCTCGGGCAGCGTCGTCTTTGATCCATATCGCCCGGGCTCCGTTCCGGGCCTGAGCCTGCCTGAGCTGAACGCAGACGCGGTCATATGCAGCCACGGCCACAGCGACCATAACTGCTCAGAGGCCGTTAAGCTCAGCGGCAGGGAGCCGGAATTTAAAGTCACTCAGATACCGGTATTTCACGACGACCGGGGCGGAAGACTCCGTGGAAAGAACCTGTGCAGCATCGTTGAGGCCGACGGCCTGCGCGTCGCGCATCTGGGGGATCTGGGACACGCTCTCAGCGGGGACGAGCTCAGGCGCTTCGGCAGGATAGACCTGCTCATGATACCCGTGGGCGGCGTGTATACCATCGACGCGGTGCAGGCAAAGGAGCTTATCGATGCCCTTAAGCCGCGCATCGCCGTTCCAATGCACTATAGATGCGCTTCATCGGGGATCAGGAGCATCGCTCCCGTCGAGGATTTTCTCCGGCTCTGGCCGGCAGAGGATGTGAGGCTGCTGCATAGCAGTGAGTATGATACGGAGTCCCGTGAGAATGCAAAAATAATTGTTTTTTCGATTTAGCTGTAGCATATGCCACCGATAATTTTCTGATATCCGTTTATACTATAACCAACCGAAAATTGATTATTAAGGAGGATAAATAAATGCCCGATTTAAAAGGAACAAAGACCGAAAAGAATCTGTGGGAGGCTTTCGCAGGCGAAAGTATGGCCCGCAACAAGTATACCTATTTTGCCTCCAAAGCGAAGAAGGACGGCTATCAGCAGATAGCTGCGATTTTTGAGGAGACTGCAGGCAACGAGAAGGAGCACGCAAAGATCTGGTTCAAGCTTCTGTGCGGCGGCGCCATCCCCTCCACCGAGGAAAACCTCCTCGCGGCCGCGACCGGCGAGATGGAGGAGTGGACGGATATGTACGCCCGCATGGCAAAGGAAGCCGAGGAAGAGGGCTTTACTGATATCGCCCGTCTTTTCAAGTCTGTCGGCGCCATTGAGAAGGAGCATGAGGAGCGCTACCGCGCACTTCTTTCCAACGTCAAGGACGGCAGCGTGTTCGAGAAGAAGGAAAAGGTCATCTGGATCTGCCGCAACTGCGGTCACATCCACGAGGGTCCCGTCGCTCCCGCAATGTGCCCCACCTGCGCACACCCCCAGGCTTACTTTGAGCTGAGAGTGATAAACTACTGAGTTTCACGTATAATAAGGCTCCCGGCCTTTCGGTCGGGAGCTTATTTCATTTACTGTTCATCATCCGTTTGATGTCCTCAAGGCGTTTATTGTAAGCGGCCATGATGACCTCTTCGTGCGCGAGCACGGGGTCTTCAACGCCCAGCAGGCGCATGAGATACTTTACAAACAGCGGGTTCATGACCGCGAACGGTCCCACCATTGAGGTGGAGAAGAAGTTATTTTTCCTCACGCCCTCAAGCCGGCTTTCCTTATTGATGCCTATGCCGTATTTCACCCCGGCAAAGCCAAAGTCGGCGTTATCGCCGTAAAGCTGCGAAAACTCCGCCTTGAAGCCGACAAGCTCCATGTCCTCAAAGCTGCAAAGCTGAACGGAGTTAAAGCGGTGCAGCATATCCCTCTTGGCGTGCAGAGGTACGATGCCCAGAGCGTCTATCCTGCTGCCGTCCTCGTTCTCGATGTAGTCGCAGAAGACCTCGCCGGCATTGGCTGTCATGAGAAACACCGTTCCGGAGTCGATCATCGCCTGTATCCTGTCCTTATAGGGCAGGAGCTTTTTTATGACAAGCTCCTGCTGGCTCTCGGTCATCGCGCCCATGTAAACAAGCTGCACGTCCTCGCTTGCAAAGCGGGGCTCGCTGCAGTAAGATGTCTCGATAAACTCCGCCTCAGGCAGGCAGGCCTTCAGGTAGCGGTGGTTCCAGCAGTCGCCGAAAAGATTTGCAAATTCGGGAAACAAGACTTCTATCTTCATGCTTTTGCCTCCCTTCTGTCGAGCTCCTCAAGAATGCCGTCGCGCACCTTCCGCGTCATGACGGGGGTAGTCAGGTCGTGAAGGATGAACACCTTTTCGCCGCGCTCGAGCTTGAGTTCCTTAGGTGCGTCTGCCTCGTTTTCAACGCAGCGGATCTTCTCCTCGGGTATGCCCGCCAGCAGCAGCCGCAGGTGATAGTCGTGTATCCTAACGCCGCCTACTGCGATGCGCTTTATGCTATCGTGATTGAGCAGCTCAAAGTCTGCGTCAAAGACCCATGTCATTATCTCCGTGGTCTTCTTGTAGGTCAGGTCGTCGAGCATAAGGATGACCTCCTTATCGCCCGGCTCATGGCGGATATAGTCGAACACGATGGAGCAGGCCACGGGGTTCTGACCCTTGGTCATGTTCGTTATCACCTCAACGCCGTCTTTCTCCACGCTTGTATAGCGCGACTCCACTATCTTCAGGTGGGAAAAGCTCTTTGCAATGGCCTCGGCGGAAAGCCCGAAGGTGCGCAGCATGGCGACGACCGTCACCTGATTATAGGTGTTGAAAATGCTGCTGCTCACGAGGGGGTATTCCTCCACGCCTTCGTGCGTCTTTACAGTGAAGCTCCCCTTTTCCCAATCGGGAGACGCAAGGAAATCCGGCTCCGGAGAGGCAAAGCCGCACACGGGGCATCTCATCTTTCCGATGTGATGATAGCGTACATACTCGTACTCAAGCGTCGCGTGGCATTTGGGGCACATACGCATATCGTTTATGATGTTGACACACTCGTCCCTGTCGGTGGGGAGCCTGCCGATGGAGAAATAGCTGCGGCTGTTCCCCTCCTTGAGCCGGCTGCTTATCGGATCATCGGCATTCAGGATAAGGTGGGTATCGTCGGGCAGGCTCGAGTCGATGAAGGAGAAAATGAACTCCGGATGCGCGTTTCGCTGGATTGAATCGCGGAAAAGGTTAGTACACACGGTGTAGTTCGGGTGCACATAGGCGTATATCTTCTTCGAGCTGCGCTCATCGACCTCAAACAGGCCGAGCTTTTTGCTCACCCTGCCCGAGAGGCTCGCCTCGGATATGAGAGCGCTGGCGATGCCGGCGTCGATGTTGGAGCCGGCCTTGTTGTTCAGAACGTCATAGCCGTTTTCCGTCAGAATATCCAGCAGCATATTGCAGCAGGTGGTCTTTCCGTTGGTTCCCGTGACGGTTATGATGGTCTCGGGCTTGTCAATGCGCCCCAGAAAGTCGGGACAGAGCTTTATGGCAAGCTTTCCGGGGAAGTAGCTTGCGTTCATGCCCAGCAGCTTCTGCAAAAGCATCGCGGCCTTGCTTATCCACAGGGCAATAAAAAACCTGAAATTCTTTTTCATATCCGACCTCTTTCAGAATTGGTAAAGTTTATTATATCCCCATTCGGTACCTCTTGTCCACATATTTTTGCCTCACTTGACCTCGGGGCGATAATACTGTATATTAGTTGTATCAAAAGCCGGAGGAAAAGCTATGAAATGGTATTTTTATGTGGCGATCATCGTCCTGGCGCTCATCTGCTACTTTGTGGTCGTCGACGTCCGTTCCCGCAAGGGTGTAAAGGAGAAAAGGGCCGCCGAAAGACAGGCCGCCAAGAAATCAAGATCTTCAAAAAAGAAAAAGAAGAAATAGCCCAGCTCAGCTATGGTCAGCATCCGCGAAAAAATACGGGTTTAAGAAATTTTTTCGCAAAAGCAGTTGACAAGCTTCAAAAAATCTGTTATATTAACTGAGCCGTGGCCGAGTGGTTCAGTCGGTTAGAACGCCGGCCTGTCACGCCGGAGGTCGAGGGTTCAAGTCCCTTCTCGGTCGCCACAGATGCCCCTTTTTTAAGGGGCATCAACTTTGCTGCTGTAGCTCAGTAGGTAGAGCGCATCCTTGGTAAGGATGAGGTCGGCAGTTCGAATCTGCCCAGCAGCTCCAAAAATCACCGAAAACTGCGGTTTTCGGTGATTTTTCTTTGTCAAAAATTCTTTTTCTGCGCAAATCAAAATTCTGAACCACACGCTGACCCACAATTGGAAAAACGCAGAGAGGACGAAAGAGTATAGGACAGGAATTTTGCGTTCCTGTCCTGTGTTTTTCTGACTGTGTGTTACCGTAGCCCTGCCACAAAGCCCCCCTCGTCTGCGCAGTCTCATCCTGCATCTGGCGGGATGCGCGGGTGTAGGCGAGGAGAGTGAATCCCTCATTGTAATGTACCGGTATAGCTGAGACGGCTGAAAAAGCGACCGGCGCGGACATATCCGCCGCTGTCCCCGATGGGCAGTGATTGTCATGGCCTGTCCGCTGAGAAACGTCAGCCTGTCGGCGCCGCAGGGGCGCCGGCAGGCTGACGCTGTTTCATTATTGTTTCGGAAGCCGGTCACTTTTCCAGAGACAGCGTGATGATCTTCCCGCACAGCTCCTCGTAGCTCATGCCTGCCACCCTGGCCGCCTTGGGGATCAGGCTGTTGGGCGTCATGCCCGGCAGCGTATTGACCTCCAGACACCACGCACGGTCCTCGGCATCCAAAATAAAGTCCGTGCGGGAGTAGACCGACAAACCCAGCGCCTTGTGCAGCTTCAGGGCCGTCTCGCCCATCAGCAGGTGCTCTTTCTCCGTAATGTGGGCGGGACAGATCTCCTGCGCAGCAGCGCTGCCGCTCTGGTACTTGGCCACATAGTCGAAGGTGCTGCCCTCCGGCGGCACGATCTCAATGGTGCTCAGGTAGGTGTCGCCCAGCACCGGCTGGGTGAACTCGCGTCCCACAATCTTCTCCTCCACCACGATACGGCTGCCATAGTGCAGGATCTCACGCAGCGCCTTTTCCAGTTCCTCCTTGGTGTCCGGCAATGATACGCCGATGGACGAACCGCCGTCTACCGCCTTGACCACGCAGGGTACAGGCAGTGTCTCCACAAGCGTCGGGATGTCCGACGCGGTGTAGGCGATCTCCTGCCACTTGGGCGTCAGGATTCCGGCGCTCTCCATGATCCGCTTGGCCACGGCCTTATCCATGGCCATGGCGCTGCCCAGCGGGCCGGAACCGGTGTAGGGCACGCCCAGCAGCTCCAGCGCGGCCTGGATCTTGCCGTCCTCGCCGTCGATGCCGTGCAGGCCCAGAAAGACACAGTCGGCCAGCGTACAGATATCCAGCACTCCCTGCCCCAGATGACTGGCGCTTTTCAGCTTGCGGGATGCCTTCACTTTCTCCAGATCCGGCGCCGTACGTGAGACGCTCACATCGCTGCATAAGCCGTCCGTCGCGTCGAACGCGTCCTCCAGCCGTCCGGTAAAGTTCTCCATGCCCAGGAACATATCCACAAAAATGGCCTTGTGCCCCAGCGCACGCAGTGCTTTGCATACAGAGGTGGCGGTGACCAGCGACACGTTGCGCTCGGTACTGATTCCGCCGCCCAATACGACGATCTTCATTCTTCGTACTCCTTACAGACGTTTTTGCGGAGGATAAACGCGGGGTACGCGTTTGGAAACAGCGCACAGCAGCTCATATGGAATTGTGTGCGCCGCAGCGCTCAGCTCGTTTATGTCGTTGGCTCCGCCGAAGATCTCCACCTGACTTCCCACCGTGGCTTCCGGAATGTCTGTGATATCGATCATACACATATCCATGCAGATGCCGCCGCACTGGGGCGCTTTCCCGCCCGCCACGGCGAAGCGGCATTTGCCGGAGAGGGCGCGGAACAATCCGTCGGCGTAACCGATGCTCAGCACCGCCATCCGCGTGCGCCGTTGCGTGCGGAAACGGCGGCCGTAGCTGACGCAGGTTCCCGGCTCGTAGGTCTTGATGGTGCTGATGGTGGTAACCAGCCGCATACACGGGCGCAATCCGAACCGTCCCGTGTTGTCGCCGTAGCCGTACAGCAGCAGACCGGGGCGCACCATGTCCAGCGCCATTTCCGGATAGTTCACCACCGCGCCGGTGTTGGCGCAGTGACGAATGGCGAACTTTACGCCGCCGCGCTGCTCCACTGCGTCGATCATGCGGCAGAACAGGTCAAACTGGCAGCGGGTATACCGCTCGCTGTCCTCATCCGGCTCGTCGGAGACGGCAAAGTGGGTGTAGATGCCCTCAGGGATAAGGCCCTCCAGACGGCAGGAGGTGATCACGTTGTCGACACCTTCGTCGAAGCTGTCACCGCTGCAGATAAAGCCGAGACGGGACATTCCCGTGTCGATCTTGATGTGGATCCGCAGCTTCTTGCCCAGTTCCGCAGCACGGAGGGAGAACTCCTTCGCCTTGGCAAGGCATGACACCGTCTGGGTAATATGATTGTCGATGAGCATCTCTGTGTATTCCGGCGGCGTATGACCCAGTATCAGTACCGGCATGGTGATGCCGGCGTTCCGCAGTTCCAGTGCCTCGTCCAGACATGACACCGCCAGATAGTCTGCGCCCTCGCTCTCCAGCAGGCGCGACACCGCCACGGCACCGTGGCCGTAAGCGTCCGCCTTCACCACGCCGAGGAAGCGGCAGCCGACCGGCAGTCCGGCGCGGATAGCCCGGTAGTTGTGGCGGATACTATCCAGGTCGATCTCCGCCCAAGTCCTTTTTTGCAGACTGTTCACTTGATTCTCCACGCTTTCTTCCACAATTTATTGCGCCGCGCAAACGGTATCTTGTGTGCGGCCGCGTACTTTTCTGCATAAGAGCCGGGTTCACCGCGGATCGTCAGCTTGCTGCAGTTGACAAAGCACTCGCCGCCGATCTGGCGGACTGTAGCGGGAATGGTGATCTCCCTCAGGTTTTTGCAGTTGCCAAAGGCACGATAGCCCAGATGCGTGCAGCCCGGGGCAATCTCTACTGTCTCCAGATTTTCGCAGGTGCTGAAAGCGCTGGTGTCGATAATCCGGACAGAGGAGGGGATCTTTACGGTTTTTAGATTGTACGTTTTATAAAATGCGCAGTATCTGATATTGACCAGTGTATCTGGTAGGGTAACGGACCGGGTAAAAGAACGTCCTTTTGGAAATACTCTCTGACCGATGCCCGTGACGGGACGGCCATCAATGTTGCTTTCGATGATAACATCCGCATCGCCGGAGTTCTTTGCAGTAAGCACGGCGTGGTCGGTGAATACACGATAACTAAGACCGTTCCGCATAACAGTATAGGATTTTGCAATCGCATCTTCGTCCATCTCATACAGCCAAGTGCCGAAAAGCGCGTCGGAAAACCTCTCCATTGCCATTCCCCGGCTCCCCTTGAACAGCAGCGCATCTTCAACAGACACATTCTCTGCCAGCCAGTTCCTAACCGTTACAAAATCTGCAGACCAGAACACTGTTTTATCGCAGAGGCTTTGCACCATTTTTGCAATAATACCGGCGCTCTCCCCATAGCACACGACAATGTCAATGTCGGACTTGGATACCATTTTACCGACGCTTTTGTGGATCGCTTCGTCTTTCTCGCCGGTTTCCCGAATATCGCCCAGCACCGCAATCTTACGCCCGCCGTTTTTTACGGGGATCATATCAAAAGCATTGAAGGCGCTCTGCATGGATTCCGCCGCCGCATTGTAGCAGTCCAGGAAAATCTTCTGCCCGCCGTAGCGAACAAGATTCTGGCGGATGCCCGTGGTGTGAAAGGTTGCAAGCCCGCGCACCACTTCCTGATCTGACATACCGATACATTTTCCGGCCACAAATGCCGCCAGTGCATCCATGACATTGTGCATACCGAAGCAGCCCAGTCTAACAGGAACACGGTGATCTTGGTATACCACATCAAACTGCATACCACTTTCGCTGCCCGTGATATTCTCGGCGCGATAATCCGCTTCCTTGTTCTCGATCGCATAGTAAAGAACTTTCTGGCTGCATTCTGCATTGCGCTGGAACGGGTCGTCGCCGTTGAGGATCAGAATGCCATCATCGCTCATGCCCTTCGTCACACTGAAGCACGTTTCACGAATACGCTCCTGAGAACCAAGAGCCTTCATGTGGGACGTGCCTACAACGGTGATGATGCTTACCTCCGGCTGCACCATTTTCGAGATCATGCCGGCAAGGCCATACGGCGGCGTTTCCATGATTTCCTGTACGTATGCCTGATAGTCCGGCGTCAGCTGCTGAATGAGCTTTGCAGCATAGATAGCGCTGTTGGCATTGTTCAGGTTGGAAAATGTCTTGTACTTACTTGATACCACCGCATTGACCATTCCGGTAGTACTGGTTTTTCCAATACTGCCCGTAATGCCCACAACACGGCCGGTAAACTGTCGGCGAATTGCAGCGATGATGCTTTGATATGCTTCAAACGGCTCGGGAACGATCAAACAGGGGTAGTCCTTTATCTGGCGGTCAGTAATGAGCAACCATGCTCCCTTGCTGATCGCCTGTTCCGCCAGTTGTTCACTTTCTTCGGGAGATGTGTAAATATACGGGTCAAATGCGCGTTTCCTGACGAGCGCTACGCACCCTTCGCACGCATCGAGCGCATATTCCAGCTTCGTATACAGCTTGTCCGTCTCCGGGGCGGGCAGCCCCAGTATGCGGCAGATATTCTGCTTCGTCAGTATCCAGTTTCCTGTTGCGTTGTGATTGGCGTTAAACAGCTCCGCCGTCTTTTTAAGCGCCGCGCCAAGCCCCTCGGTAACACGAACTGCTTCTCCCTCCGTCACGGCGGGGCGCATCGTCTCGCTGCCGACGTTTTTCTCGGTAAGAATAGGATACGACAGGCCGAACGCCTGATCGGGAATAAAGCAGGGGATGAACTCCTCCTCCGCTACACGCACCGTCCCGCCGTTCTTCTCAAGCGTGAGCCGGAGTATGCCGGTGCTGCGGCTGACCGACGCAATTTCGCTGGTGACAAAGTTGCCCATGGAGTACACCACGGGCACGATGCGCCCGTCTCGTGCGGTCACAAGATCGTGGGGCTGGATCGAGTGCGTGTGCGAGCCGACAATGTAGTCGGCGCCGCTGTCGGCAAGCTCCTGCGCCACACGGCGCATGGACGCGCTGGGCTCGCTCTTATACTCGGCATCCACTCCCCAGTGGATATAGACCAGCACAAATTCCGCACCGGCCGCTTTGGCCGCCGCAATGTCCGCCGCCGCCTTTTCAGGCGTGTATTCGTTGATGACTGTCTCACGGCCCAGCTCCGTCAGGCGGTCCTGGTTTCGGTTGAACCAGGTGGAGTACGCCAGAAGCCCCAGCCTGATGCCGTTGACGTCCACCACAGCACAGCGGCGGGCATCCGCGTGCGGGAACAGGCCTGTGTGCATCATCTCCGCCGCATCTATACGCGCAAGAGTCTCCCGGATACCGGCGACTCCGCAGTCAATGTTGTGATTGTTAGACAGCATCAGAAAGTCGAAACCCGCGTCCCTGATAGCAGCAAGAAATTCCACCGGCGCGTTATTATGATATTTTCCGTCGACCTTGTGCTGCTCACCGGTGTAGGGCGCACCGGTGCAGATCATGGTCTCCAGATTGCCGATGGTCAGATCCGAGGCAGCAAATACGGGGCGGACGAACTGGAAGATATCGTGAAAATCGGTCTGTCCGTTTATGCAGTGGGATCGGTAGAGCTTGGCTTCCGCCAGCATATCTCCCACGCAGCTTACAACGGCGCGGCCGGTAGGCGGCGACGTGCGGCGGTAAGAGCCGTCCGGCTGCTCAACGTAGCGGGGCGGGGCGTCGCGCATCACCGGCTCGTAGTGGGGCTTCTCCACCTCATACAGGTTGACGTCGTCACTTTTATTTCTTGGAATCATGGAACCCCTCCTATTATTCTTCCGGGGCGGTCATTGGATGCGGGGCTGCTGCCATTTGTCGCCGTCCCAATGCGCGCTCCTATTGACAATATAATTGCTATTTAGCGTTGTAAAGATAATAACATCTTGAAAACCGAAAGAATTACGTTATAAGATATCACTTTTCGCAAAAAAAGTCAAACAATGGAGACAATTCGATATGGCATATCAGTGGTGTAGAGTCGTCAATGATGTATTACACACCAAAAGGCGGAAAGGAGCTGCAAAAAGGAGCGTCAGCCAACGATTTCAGGGGTTTTTTCAGCCGCTTAAGAATAGACTTCCGGCTCCTGAAAACATTAAAATCACCTGTGAAAGTTTTCACAGGTGATTTTTTCAGTTGCCGCACTCGATGCTTATCTTATTGAATATCTCAAGCAGATCGTCGACAGTGGCGTCCTGCTTTTCCTTGCCCGATCTGTCGAGGATGATATGTCCTCTGTCCATCATCAGCAGCCGCGTGCCGTACTCGACGGCGTAGCGCAGATTGTGCGTCACCATGATCGCCGTCAGGTGCTTTTCCCTGATTATCTTATCGGTGAGCTCCATTATGATCTCGGCCGTGTGCGGGTCAAGCGCCGCCGTGTGTTCATCGAGTATGAGGAACTCTATAGGCGTCATCGTCGCCATCAGGAGCGACACGGCCTGCCTCTGGCCTCCGGACAGGGAGCCCATCTTCACATTCAGCTTATCCTCAAGGCCGAGGCCGAGGGTGCTGAGCTGCTCGCGGTAATACTCCTTGCGGGCGTTATTCACGCCGAAGGAAAGCCCGTAGCGCTTGCCCTTGTTATCGGCAAGGGACATATTCTCAAGTATCGACATACTCGGGCAGGTGCCTGCCGCGGGATTCTGATAGACCCTGCCAATATGGCGGTAGCGCTCGTACTCGTGCAGGGAGTTGATGCTCTTGCCGTCGATCAGAACGTCGCCGGCGCTGACCGGTATGCTTCCGCAGATGATATTGAGCATCGAAGTTTTTCCGCTGCCGTTGCTGCCGACGACCGATACGAACTCGCCGTCTTTCACCGTCAGGTTGAAATCTTCAAACAGGCAGAGCTCCGTCACGGTGCCCGGGTTATAAGTTTTTGATACTCCGCGCAGTTCGATCATTTCGCCTGTCCCCCTTTCAGTCTTGAATGCTTTGACACAAGGCCGGAGGTTTTTTCGTTGAAAATCAGAATAAGCGCGAACATAACGGCGTTGAGCAGTTTCAGATAAATGCCGTTTGTATCGACGAGCACGAGGTAGTTAAGGCAAAGCGAGTATATCACCGCGCCGAATATGACCGCCGTCGTATCGTTTATGAACCTGACCCTGGAAAACACCGTCATGCCGACAATGACGGAGGCGAGGGCCATGACCACCTTGCCGCTGCCGCAGGAGTTATCGTACTGGGTAAACAGATTCGCATAAAGCGCGCCCGACATTGAGACGAAGCCGTTTGCGACGGCTATGCCGAGGATCTTATACGTTCCGCTGTCCTTACCGAGGGAAATGACCAGATTTTCGTTATCGCCGGTCGCCCGGAGCATATAGCCGAGCTTTGTTTTCAGAAACAGGTCGATGAGCAGCTTTACGGCGATAACGAACACGAGCTCGATGATAAGTATCATATAATCCCGGCCGCCTGTGCCCAGCAGCATCGCGGCCTTTCCGCCGAACAGGCTCTGCAGGTTCTCGCTCCTGAACGAGAATATCGTCGTGGTCAGCCCCGTTGCCGTCAAAAGCTTTGTAAGGGCAAGCGTGACCGACAGGAGCGCCGTCATAACGATGATGCCCGCGAGCAGCTTTGAGATGTTGAATTTGACATGGAGCACACCCGTTATCGCGCCCGCCGCCATTCCCGCGAAAAAGCTCAGGAAGATCGCCGGCAGGGCCGGTACACCCAGCTTGAGCATCAATATCGTGCAGAATATGCCGCCGAGTGGGAATGTGCCGTCGACCGACAGATCCGGAAAGTCAAGGATCGAATAGGATATGTACACGCCCAGCGCCAGCACCGCAAAGCACAGGCCCATCTGCAGGCCGTCAATAGTTGTGGCGAAAAATAACATGGCTCATTTTCCTTCTGAAACAAGATATACGCGCTTTACAGCGTGTCAAAAAGTCCGGCAGATTTTTTGCACGCTGTAAAGACGCAGGGTACTTCAGCTTCCCTCCTCGGAGCATAGCTCCTGCGGTCGGTGCTGAAAACATGCCGCCGGCATGTTTTCTTTACGCAGCGACATCCTCAGCCGCGACGCTCGTGGGGACGGTCAGGCCCAGCTCGGCGCACACCGTGCTGTTGTAGTAATTCTTCGGCTCGGTGATGCAGGCTACCGGAATATCCGAGGCGCTCTTGCCGTTTAATATCTCAGCGGCGGCCTTGCCGGCTGCGTAGCCTACGTCATTATACTCGATGGATGCGCTTGCCGCGCAGCCGACCTTTACCTGCTCGATCTCGGAGCCGAAAACGGGGATCTTCTTCTCGTTGGTGATCGGGAGGATGTTGGTCTCGAGCTTGCCGACGATGGTGTTGTCAAGCAGATTCACAAAGCAGTCGACGCCGCGGTCGATAAGCTCGTTTGTCTTGGAGTCGATGGTGTTGATGTCAGCGACGGCGGAGTCGAGGATCTCCATTCCCTCATACTTTTCAGCGGCCTTCTTAAGGTTCTGCACCTGGATCGGGGAGCTGGATTCCTCCGTCGAATAGAGGACACCTATCTTGAGATCGGTCTTGCCCATGAAGCCTGTGACGACCTCGAGCTGCTTGTCAAAATTCGGGATATCCGAGGAACCGGTGACGTTCGTGTAATTTTCCATCACTGAGGAGTCGGTTATCGCGCAGTAAACGACGGGGACCTCCGTATCGGCGGCGGCGTTTGCCGCGGCCACCGCGGACGGAGTTGCGATAGCGATGATGACGGCGGCGTTTTTGTTCACAAGGTTGTTCGCCTGAGTCTGGGAAACGCTCGGGTCAAAATTGCTGTTGACATACTCAATGTTGTACTCATCCTCGGTGATGCCGTTTTCCTCAAGGCCCTGCATGATGCCGTCATAGCAGTTGTTGAGCGAGCCGTGCGAGCCGAACTGGATGATGCCGATGGTCTTTTTGCCGCTGTCCGATGCGCCGCAGGCGGCGACGGCGAAGGTGAGTGCGAGCGCTAAAACGAGAGCGATTATCTTCTTAATGTTTTTCATGATGCTTATCTCCTTAAAATTTTTCTTGTTTTGTTTTTGTTCAGGTCAAAGAAAAATCAGGCGACGCCATCGTTTTGTCATTAATTTCATGGTTATATCCTCACATCAAAAAAATAAAAGCCCTGTCCCTAACATATGGGACAAGACTTGAATCCTGCGGTACCACCCAAGTTGCCGGCAAAGCCGACCGCTCTTTTCTTACACCAACATGTAAGCCGTTCGGATAACGGGCACGGATCCCGTCGGTTACTACTTGCAAAAATGCTTTCGGCCGCCCTCATAAGTCCATTCACAATACCCTCCGCAACGGCATTCCCACCATCAGCCGCTCTCTGTGTGCATAAAGTAAAGCTACTACTCTTAATCACAGGTTTCTTTATTGCTTTAAATAATAGCACCGCGGCGGCAGCCCGTCAAGCGTAATTTTAAACAAATTTTTTACAGCTTCGAAGCCGTTTTTTTATCCGATGGACATTTGTTATTACTCATGATATAATACATTTAAATAAATAATGTTAAGCGAGGAAATTCATATGGCAAAAGGTGAGCTCAGTCAGGAGCAGATAGATCAGATCTCCCGAAACGGCATCAAAAAGCTTATTCAAAAATACACCCAGTCGCAGGGCAAGGATCAGCAGACCCTTTCAATGCTGCTTGAGCAGATATCAAAGACGCCCCTGTATCTTGCGGTGCAGAAGGGCAGCGACATAAAGCGCGCGAAGTCCGTAAACTTTGTTACGCTCACACTGGGCGGACAGGTGTTCATCCCCATCTTCACCGACCCCGATGAGTTCGGCAAGCTTAAAGACGGCTGCGATTTCGTCTGTATGCATCCCATGGAGTATTTCCAGATGCTCGTTTCCAACAACCGCCACGCCGTTATAAATCCCTTCGGCAGCTATTTTCTCATGTGGCCGGAGCTTGTGCGCGATCATATGCTCCCCTACATGAAGGAGAGCGAGGAGTTTAAGCAGCGCAGTCAGGTGTAGCAGCTTTGAAGATTAAAAAGATATTAAATCCGGCCGGAATGTTCATCTCCGGATTATTGCTGGGAACTCTGGCAAGGCTGCTGGACATATATACTCAAAACCTCGGCAATGTGTTTTCGCAAATGGCGATTTGGATACTGCTCGGCGTCATCATCTCCATTTACAGCGACACGAAGAAAAAAGCGATGCTGAACATACTGCCGTTCTGCCTGGGCATGCTCATCACCTATTATGTGACGGCATTTTTGACAAACGGCGTTTACGGCGAGAGCTTCATAATCGCCTGGACGGTATTTGCCTTCTGTACTCCGATAATGGCGTACTTTGCATGGATGACCAAGGAGCCCGGGATATTCCCGAAAATAATAAGCATCGGCATCGTCGCCGTGTCGGTATTGTCGAGCATAGTCTTGTTCGACAGGCTGAGAGTTTACGACTACATAATAGACCTGCTGCTTATATATTTCCTGTTTTTCAAAAAGATAGAACGAAACAAATAAAGCTAACGGGCGGCCCTTCTGCTGAAGGGCCGCCCTGAATTATATTGCTTTTTCGTTTCGGCTTATACTGATATGCAATAAGATGAAGACAAAGATTTTCGAGGCAAAATTGTGCCGGACAAGGCGGCGGCTGCAGCACATAATGGAGATATATGCGCAAAGCCGCCAACGCAGAATGGCGTAATTTTGGCCGAAAAGATTGTTTGATTTCTATTGCATATCAGTATTAGTACATGCCGCCCATATCCGGTGCGGGGGCCGCGGGTGCGGGAGGAGTGGGGATATCGGTGACAAGGCTCTCGGTGGTCAGCACCATGGACGCAACGGAAGCTGCGTTCTCAAGCGCGCTACGGCAGACCTTGGTCGGGTCGATGATGCCCATCTTTATCATGTTGCCGTACACCTCGTTTGCCGCGTCGAAGCCGTAGGAGGCCTCGTCGCTGCCGTAGATGTTGTTGAGGATGACCGCGCCCTCAAGACCTGCGTTGGCCGCGATCTGCATGATGGGCGCTCTCAGAGCCTTTGCGATAATCGCAGCGCCGGTCTTCTCGTCGCCCTCAAGGGTGGCTGCCAGCTCGTCGGCCGCCTTGGCCGCCGCGACATACGCCGAGCCGCCGCCGGCCACTATGCCCTCTTCAACAGCAGCACGGGTTGCGTTGAGTGCGTCCTCGATGCGGAGCTTCTTCTCCTTCATCTCGGTCTCGGTGGCTGCGCCGACCTTGATGACCGCTACGCCGCCGGCGAGCTTTGCAAGGCGCTCCTGCAGCTTTTCCTTGTCATACTCGGAGCTGGTGGCGTCGATCTGAGCGTTGATCTGAGCTATGCGGGCCTTGATATCCTCTGCCTGGCCTGCACCGTCGACGATAACGGTGTTCTCCTTGGTGACCTTGACCTGGCGCGCCTGACCGAGCATATTGATGTCGGCGTCCTTGAGCTCCATGCCCAGATCCGCGGAGATGACCTGGCCGCCGGTGAGGACGGCGATATCCTGCAGCATTTCCTTGCGCCTGTCGCCGAAGCCGGGAGCCTTGACGCACACGCAGGTGAAGGTGCCGCGCAGCTTGTTGAGGATGATGGTCGCAAGGGCCTCGCCCTCGACGTCCTCGGCAATGATGAGGAGCTTGCGTCCCGCCTTGACGATCTGCTCGAGCAGGGGCAGGATCTCCTGGATATTGGTGACCTTCTTATCGGTGATGAGGATGAGAGCGTCGTCGAGCACGGCCTCCATCTTCTCGGTATCGGTGGCCATGTAGGGGCTCAGGTAGCCGCGGTCGAACTGCATGCCCTCGACGACCTCGCTGTAGGTCTCGGCGGTCTTGGACTCCTCGATGGTGATAACGCCGTTCTGGGAGACCTTCTCCATCGCCTCGGCGATCAGGGAGCCTATGACCTCGTCGCCGCTGGAGATAGCGCCGACACGGGCGATATCGCCGCTGCCGGAAACGGGCTGGGAGTTTGCGCGGATGGCTGCGACGGCTGCGTCGGAGGCCTTCTTGATGCCGCGCTTCATGGTCATGGGATTCGCGCCGGCGGCAAGGTTCTTCAGTCCTTCGCCGATCATCGCCTGTGCGAGCACGGTGGCGCTGGTGGTACCGTCGCCGGCAACGTCGTTGGTCTTGGTGGAAACTTCCTTTATAAGCTGTGCGCCCATGTTCTCAAAGGGATCGTCCAGCTCTATTTCCTTTGCGATTGTAACGCCGTCATTGGTGATGAGGGGCGCGCCGAACTTCTTGTCCAGCACTACGTTGCGGCCCTTGGGGCCGAGGGTGATCTTAACGGTATCCGCGAGCTGATTTACGCCGCGCTCAATTGCCTTGCGGGCTTCCTCGCCGAAAATTATCTGCTTTGCCATAATATTTGCCTCCTTGATCGATTACTCAACTATTGCAAGAATGTCGCTCTGGCGAACGATGGTATATTCAACGTCGTCCAGCTTTATCTTGCTGCCGCTGTACTTGCCGACGAGCACCTTGTCGCCTGCGCTGACGGTCATAACGACCTCGTTGCCGTCAACGACGCCGCCGGGGCCGACCTCGACGACTTCATATATCTCGGGCTTCTCCTGCGCGGACGCGGCAAGGAAAATGCCGCCCTGGGTTTTTTCTTCGGCTGCTCTCTGAACGAGAACGACTCTGTCTGACAAAGGCTTCAGTTTCATTATATATACCTCCAAATATTATTTACAAAACTCGACCGAGTTAGCACTCTTTAGCCTCGAGTGCTAACTCGGTTATTATAATAGCACATATTCTGAAAATTTCAAGTACCTTTATCAAAAAATTTGCAAATTTTTTTATATATTTTTCTTCTCAAAATTTCAGCCCGGGCGTCAACGGCATTATATTTATACTATTTATAATACATAAACAGGTCACATTTTATCATGCCGTTATACAGTTTGCGCTTTTTATCGGCGGTCCTGCCGAAGGTGCGCTCAAATTCCGTGTGGGAGGACAGCAGGTAAAGCTTCCAGTTTTGCGTTTTGCGCCACGCCGCGCCGAAGGCTGCGTAAAGCCGCTCGGCCTCCTGCTTTTCCATGATGCGCTCGCCGTAGGGCGGGTTTGTAACGATGATGCCGTTTTCCGTCGCGCGGTCGAATTTCGCGGCGTCGGCTTTTTCAAAGCGCACGATATCCGCAACGCCCGCCCGCTCGGAGTTTTCCCTTGCGATGGAAAGCGCGTTAGGGTCTATATCCGAGCCCACGATGCGGTAATCACCGTTAAACTCGCGGCTGCGGGCCTCCTCTCTGGCCTGCTGCCAGATCTTATTATCGAAAATCCGCCAGTTCATGGCCGCAAAACTGCGGTCAAGGCCGGGAGCACGATTTTTAGCGATGAGCGCTGCCTCGATGGGGATCGTACCGCTTCCGCAGAAGGGGTCGCAGAAGTCCTCCCTGCCGCGGTATCGGGAAAGCGACACCATCGCCGCCGCCATGGTCTCCTTGAGAGGAGCTGCGTTGTGAGCCGGACGGTAGCCGCGCTTGTGCAGTCCCTCGCCTGAGGTGTCGATGCACAGTGAAGCGACGTCCTTCATTATTGAAAACTGTATCTGGCAGGTCTCGGCGGTCTCGGGAAACCACTCGATGCCGTAAACGCTTTTTAATCTCTCGACGACCGCTTTTTTAATGATCTTCTGGCAGTCGGACACTGAAAAGAGCTTTGAATTGAGACTGTAACCCTTAACGGGGAAAGCCGCGTCCCTCGGGATGAGCGTTTCCCACGGCAAAGCCTTTGTTTTTTCAAAAAGCTCGTCAAAAGTGTTCGCCTCAAACCTCCCCAGCTCCAGCAGCACCCGCTCGCCGATGCGGAGATTTATATTGGCCCTGGCGATATCCTCCGCGCCGCCGCGGAAATACACCCTGCCGTTTTCGTTTCTTACACCGGAAAGCTTCATGCGCCGCAGCTCGTCGGCGATAGGCCCCTCAAGCCCCAAAAGGCAGGGCACGCACAGCTCAAATTCTCTGTCCATCGCACTTCTCCCAAACCGTCCCCCCTGCGGAGGGCGTGTTTTTAAAATAATGATTTTTTCTTAAGAATACTTTAATTTTTTTTGAAAGTAAACCAAAAAATCTTCTTTCTGCAAAAATTCCTTTTATTTGCAGATTATTTCAAATTTTAATACTTAGTATGCCAAAAAATCATGAACAATTTGTTACAAAACTATTGATTTCCCATGTAAATAAGTATATACTGTTAACGTGTTTGGAGATAAATTAACAATGTTCACAGTTTTACCGTTTCCGTTATCGCGCTATTTACAGGAGTTTTGTGAGGGAGGGTATGTATGACAAGAGCCGAAGCCATTGATATCCTGTGCGAGAGCTATTCCGGATATTTTGACATCGAGCGTTTCGACGGCGGCGAGAATGAGCTTGCCGCGACCTGCTTTCTCCATGTGCACTCCGAGAAATACGTTCTAGTGAAGGCGGCGAAGCTCTGGGAGGCCGACAGCAACGAGTATGTCTATATCTTCTCCGTTCCTCATCTCACCGAGGAGATATTCTCCCGCTGCAGGGACTACGCCTACAAGGAGGGCATGACTCACATTGAGCCCAAACCCGGGCATATGTGCTCTTATATAACCGCCCTGTTTATCTGCGACACCTGTGATGACAAGGCCCTAAAGGCGCTCAAAAAAACGAGGATATACAAGAGCTTCCGTCTTTCCTATTACGGCTGGATGGATTTCCATACCGGCGTGATAGCGCTTGAGAGCGGAATGACAGCCGCGAACGGCAGTGGACGCAGTACAGCACAGCTTTTGAAAAAAACGCTGCTGAAATAAATTTTTAAAAAGGGAGAGAACTCTAAAATGAATGCTGCTGTATTACTTATAATCAGCATAGCCGTTCTGGTCGTAGGCTACATATTCTACGGCGGATGGCTGGCAAAAAAGTGGGGAGTGGATCCCAAGAACGTCACTCCTTCACACACCATGGAGGATGGTGTTGACTATGTTCCTGCAAAGGCACCCGTGCTTATGGGACACCACTTCTCCTCTATCGCTGGCGCAGGCCCCATAAACGGACCTATCCAGGCCGCTGTTTTCGGCTGGGTTCCCGTCGCGCTTTGGGTACTCATAGGCGGTATCTTCTTCGGCGGCGTGCATGACTTCGGCGCTCTGTTCGCCTCCGTCCGCAACAAGGGCAAGTCCATCGGCACCGTTATTGAAGACAGCATCGGCCTCAAGGCAAAGCGTCTGTTCATCACCTTCGCTTACCTGACCCTCCTGCTCGTCGTCGCCGCATTCGCGTCCATCGTCGCCAACACCTTCAAGGCAACCTTCCTTGAAAACGGCGCTGTTGACTACGCGGCCAGCGCGGCAAACGCAAGCACCGCGATGATCTCCGTCTTCTTCATCGTCGTCGCTATTCTCTTCGGCTTCTTCGTATACAGAAGAAACACTCCTCTCGGTGTTTCCACCGTTATCGGCGTTGCCCTCATCGTTGGCTGTATGGTTCTCGGTCTGAACTGGCATCCCATCTACCTCAGCTACGAGGCATGGATGATCATCTGCGGCGTGTACATTCTCGTCGCCTCCGTCACTCCTGTATGGATCCTCCTGCAGCCCCGTGACTACCTGAGCTCCTTCCTGCTCTACGGTATGATGATCCTCGCACTCGTCGGCATCATCGGCTGCCACCCCAGCATCGACGCAATGCCCGCGTTCACCGGCTTCTATGACACTGTCGCCCCGACCGGCAGCTCCATCGGCTACCTGTTCCCGGCACTGTTCGTCACCATCGCCTGCGGCGCTATCTCCGGCTTCCATTCCCTCGTCGGCTCCGGCACCACTGCAAAGCAGCTCAACCGCGAGCAGGACGCACGCCCCATCGCTTACGGCGGTATGCTCATCGAGTCCGCTCTGGCGATCATCGCCCTCTGTGCTGTTGCTTACATCTGGAAGGATTACGCAGCAGGCACCACCGTCGTCCCCACCGCAGTTTTCGCAGGCGGTCTGTCTGCAATGCTCGGCACCCTGTTCGGACCCGGTGTTCAGAGCGTCACCTATTCTCTGTTCATCCTTGCGGTCTCCGCGTTCTGCCTGACTTCTCTTGACACCGCCACCCGTCTTGCCCGCTACATGTTCCAGGAGTTCTGGGTAAAGCCCGGCGAAGATGTCAAGACCCTGACCGGTGCAAGAAAAGTTCTTGTTAATCCGTACGTTGCAACTCTCATCACCGTCGTTATCGGCGTTGCACTCGGCATGACCGGCTATGCTAAGATCTGGGCTCTGTTCGGCGCTGCAAACCAGCTCCTCGCAGCTCTCGGTCTGCTTGCCGTCGCCGCATGGCTCGGCAAGATCGGCAGGAACAACAAGATGTTCTACATTCCCATGGCATTCATGCTTCTTGTTACCCTGACCTCTCTTGTGTTCACCATCAAGACTCAGATCGGCCTCATCACCACCGGTGCTGACGTAACCTGGGGCATCGTCCGCGGCATCATCGCTGTCCTGCTCATCATCCTTGCCATCGACCTCGTTATTCAGGGCGTCAAGGCTCTGAGCGCACAGTCCAAGGCAAAGGCTCAGGAGAACACCGCTCAGTAATAAACTGAAAAACCTATCAAGGAGCTGCTCTGCGGCAGCTCCTTTTTTACATTTTATTCACCTTTACAAACGGCCTTGATGTATAATATTAAATTGTATCAATTTATAACCAAGGGGGAAATACTATGAATAAGAAAGCCCTCGTTGTTGAAGACGACGTTAATATTGCCGAGCTGCTCATGCTCTATCTGGAGAAGGACGGCTTTGAAGTCAGCATAGCCCACGACGGCGGAAAGGGAGTCGCCATGTTCAGCGAGCTTCAGCCCGATCTGGTGCTACTGGATATCATGATGCCCGTCATGGACGGTATGCAGGTCTGCCGCGAGATCCGCAAGACCTCCTCCGTGCCCATCATTATGCTCACAGCCAAGGGCGCGGTGGGCGACAAGGTCGCCGGTCTTGACATCGGCGCGGACGACTATATCACCAAGCCCTTTGAGGTTAAGGAGCTTCTGGCTCGTATCCACGCGGTCATGCGGCGCTCCGAGGCCGAGGCCGCGCCCAAGGAGAAGAAGCTCATTTATGACAAGCTCGTCATAAACCTCGACTCCTATGAGCTGCTTGTCGACGGCGTTAAGGTGGACACGCCGCCCAAAGAAATGGAGCTGCTCTACCATCTTGCCGCCTCGCCAAATATTGTTTTCACGAGAAATCAGCTGCTCGACGAGGTGTGGGGCTTTGATTATTTCGGAGACTCGCGCACCGTCGACGTACACATAAAGCGCCTGAGAGAGAAGCTTGAGGGCGTATCTCCCCAATGGTCGCTGCAGACCGTCTGGGGCGTAGGGTATAAATTTGAAGTCGCCAAGTAAATGAAAAGCATATATTTAAGGAATTTCCTTGCAACGGCGCTGCTGGTGTTCTTCTGTTTTCTCATTATCGGCGCTTCCTTCTTCTTCCTCGGGCGCAGCTACCTTATCAGCAACACACGAGACAGGATGAGTGCCTGCGCCGACGAGGTCGTGCGCACTGCCTCCGCGCTTGCCAAGCAGGAATCGCTTGCAAGCTGGAACCTTCGCATGACCATCAGCCCCATCGCCAACGCCACCTCCACCCACATATTCATCTGCGATCAGGACGGTCTTGTGCTGTCCTGTTCCGATTTGACCCTGCACTGCGCCAAGCATCAGGGCAAGCTGCTTGATTCGTCTGTGGTCTCGACCCTGCAGAACACGGGGACTTTTGACAGTCTGACCGATCTCGGAGGCTTCTATTCCGAGCAGCAGTACGTCGTTGCAAAGCCCATCAAATCCGGCGGCGAGCTGCTCGGCTATGTGTTCGTATCCTCAAACGACGTCGTCATCATGAGCGGCTGGCAGACCTTTATGGGCGTTGTTTTCGCAGTCGGCGTTGCGGTGATGCTCGTTGCTATGCTCATGAGCCTCATATATTCCAAGAAAATGGCCGAGCCCCTGGATGAGCTGACACTGGCAGCTCGAAAATTCGCCATGGGCGATTTTTCAGTGCGCGTGAACACGAAGGAAGACCGCGACGACGAGATAGGCACACTTCTGGAGTCGTTCAATCTCATGGCCGACTCACTCGAGCAGAGCGAGAACAAGCGTCAGGAATTCGTGGCCAATATCTCACATGAGCTGCGCACGCCCATGACCACCATAGCCGGCTTCGCGGACGGCATACTCGACGGCACCATACCGCATGAGCAGGAGGAAAAGTACCTGCGCAAGATCGCCGACGAGACACGCAGGCTGTCGCGCCTCGTGCGCAATATGCTCAATCTCAGTCAGGCCGAAAGCGATGCCGTGGACAAGTCAAAGCGCACTAAATTTGACCTTTCCGAGCTTCTGCTCCAGAGCATGCTCAGCTTTGAGGGGCGGGCAAAGGAGAAAAATCTCGACGTCGATCCCCAGCTTCCGGAGGATCCCATAATCGTTTTCGCCGAGCGCGACTCCATCACGCAGGTCATATATAACCTGACGGACAACGCCATTAAGTTTGCCTCCCCCGGGAGCACCATAACCATCAGGCTCTATAAAAAGGGCGGCAAGGCCTATGTTTCCGTCAAAAACATCGGCGAGACCATCCCAAAGGACGATCTGCCCTACATTTTCGACCGCTTCCACAAGTCCGACCGCTCCCGCAGCATGGATAAGGACGGCGTGGGTTTGGGCCTGTATCTTGTGAAGAAGATACTCAACAGCCATGACGAGGATGTGGCCGTGACCAGCCGCGACGGCGTAACGGTATTCGTATTCACGCTGCCGCTGGCAATGCCCGCAAAATAATACGCGCTGCCATGTGCGGCAGATTGGAGATAAATATGAGCTGGTACAGCAGCAACAATAACTGGTATAAGGCCGGAAATACGGCTCCGCAGGGCGGGTACGGCGCGCCGCGGCGGCAGCCGCAGACTCCGCCGCCGGGCAATCGCAGGGTTCGGATGATCGCCGTTATCGTCTGCATATGTCTTATAGCTGCCGGCATATGGATCGTTTCGACCGGTGGCGGCAGCAGCGCGTCCCAATACAACTCCGACGGTATGCCCGTCCTCTGGCAGGACTATATGGACAGTCTTTACGACTCGGACACTTTCACTCAGACCGAGATCAACATCCCGGTTACCGATGAGCGGGGCAGCTTTACGCTGCAAATGAGCTCCTCCGGCGGCGCGGCGCTGGATTTCAGCGAGATCTATGAAAAGTGCGTCCCCTCCGTCGTCGGCATCAAGAGCTTCATCGGCGACAGTCCCGATTATTACGGCTGGGGCAGCGGCGTTATCGTCTCCTCCGACGGCTATGTGCTCACTAACACTCATGTCATTGACGGCGGCGACTCTGCCAAGGTCGTCCTTTACGACGGCAGCGAGCACGAGGCAAAGCTTGTCGGCTATGACAGCCAGAGCGACATCGCGATCATAAAGATCGAAGCCGAGGGCCTCACGGCAGCAGAATTCGCCTCCAGCTCGGATCTGAGCGTGGGCGACAGCGTTGCGGCCATCGGAAATCCCCTGAGTCCCGACCTTCGTCTGACCATGACGCGCGGCATAATCTCCGCACTAAACCGTGAGATAAGCTACAACGGCACGGTCATGAGCCTTATCCAGACCGACGCATCCATCAATGAGGGCAACTCCGGCGGCCCGCTGTTCAACGACCGCGGTCAGGTCATCGGCATCACCAACATGAAGATGATATCCACCTTCGGCAGCGGCATCGAGGGTCTCGGCTTCGCCATCCCCTCCGACACCGTAAAAACGATCGTCGGCGCTCTCGTTAAGGACGGCGCGGTCTACGGGCGCAGCACCATCGGCGTCACTATAGGCCCCATAAGCGAGAAGATAGCCGATTATTACGACATCCCCCAGGGGCTGTACGTATCCCATGTGCTCGAGGGCTCCGACGCAGAGGCTCAGGGCATTGAGAAGGGCGATATAATAATCAAGGTCAACGGTACCGACGCCCGCCAGAACTCAGATATTTCGGCCGTAAAAGCCGAGCTTGAGATAGGCGACACGATAGACTTCACCGTCTGGCGCGACGGAAAAACCTTTGACGTTTCCGTAGAACTTATGGACGGTGCCGAAATCAGCGACGGCTAACAGCGAAAAACTGCCCCCCGAAGCGCGGTTCGCTTCGGGGGCTTGCCTTGCAGTCAAAAACTGTTTACAATTTGATATATCTGTATTAAAATATATCAAAAATAACTGTTGTTCTTTCCGGATACAGATTTTGGACTCATATGGAGGCTTCAATATGCTTCAGGACAATTTTATAAATGTATACGATAAATTCAAGCTGGAATTTTTCCGCCGTATCTTCGAGCTCGTTCGGGAGCGCGAGGGCTCCCTCAGCGCGATGGAGGCCTTTTCCATTGAGATCATCCACGCTCTTGATGAGCCCACCGTCGGCCAGTTCGCGGAGTTTTTGAACATTTCGCAGTCAAACGCCACCTATAAGGTAAATAACCTCATAAAAAAGGGTTACCTCAAAAAGCAGAACTCGTCCACCGACCGCAGGGAATATCACCTTGTGCTCTCTGAAAAGTACTACGGCTATACGGACATCATGCGCAGCTATGTGAAGACCGTCATGGACAGGATCGAAGCGAGCTTCACACCCGAGGAGACCGAGCTTTTTTCGAAAATGCTCGGCCGCATTTCGGATGAGCTTATGCCCGAGGCAGGCGTATTTAAAACATAAGCATAGACTTCAAAAAGTGCGGCAAAAACCGCGCTTTTTGCGCTTTTCAGCGCTGCATTGTTGACATTACTATACTGATGGTATAGAATATAGTTGTTAATTGAGTGACAAATTTTACTTATATAAGGATGTGATTTGCTCCATGAAACTTAGCCCCGAGCAGCAGGCCATGCTGAACGGCGAAAAAGGTGAAACCATGGCAAAGGTCGTCAAGACCCTCGTCATGTACGGCGAAACCTTCGGCGCAGAGCGTATGGTACCCATTACCTCAAAGTACGGCCATACGGTCATCAGCTTCGGCCTCAAAGTCATGAAGCCTGTGTATGATCTTTATCAGGAGATCATTGATGCGGGCCTCACCTCCGACCAGAAGTTCACCGCAGACCCCAAACCTCTGGACAAAAATGTCCCCAGCAGTCTCATCGAAGACCTCGTCTTTAAAAAGTTCATGTACACTTATCAGGATGACTATGAGCAGCAGCTTCGCGAGCTTGGCATCACAAGCGACGACGACTACACCTGCACCTGCTATCTTGACCAGGTGGGCAACAAGCCCAAAAAGGGCGATATCCTCTCCTGGGCGGAATCAAGCGCCGTCGTTTACGCCAACTCCGTCCTCGGCGCGCGCTGCAACCGCAATTCCGGCATGATCGAGCTCATGGGCTCGCTGGCCGGCTTTGTTCCCGAGTTCGGCCTGTTGCTGGATGAAAACCGCAAGGCGACCTGGATAGTCGAAGTCAAGTGCTCGAAAAAGCCCGAAGCCCAGCTTTTGGGCTCGGCCATCGGCATGAAGGTCATGGAGGAGGTCCCCTACGTCAAGGGGCTGGACAAATGGCTCGGCTCCGAGCTGAATGACGAGGCCTGCACCTATCTCAAGGACTTCGGCGCGGCCACTGCCTCCAATGGCGCGGTTGGCCTTTACCACATTGAAAACCTCACCCCCGAGGCCGTCGAGCAGGGCGAGAGCATAATTGCGGAGAACGCACAGGTCTACGTCATCGACGACGCCGAGCTCGAGCGAGTAAAGGCGGGCTACCCCGTCATCTGGAAAAATCCCGACGCTGCTCCTCAGCTTTGCTTCGTCGGCTGCCCTCACATGACCCTGCAGCAGCTTATCGACTGGACCGAGCGCGTGGGCGAGGCTCTCCGCCGCAACGGTCTCAAGAAGGTCACTGTGCCCACCGTGTTCACCGCCTCCACCCCGGTCATCAAGGAGTTTGAGAAAACGCCTTACGCCAAGCAGCTCAAGCGTCAGGGCATCATACTCAGCTACATCTGTCCGCTGATGTACATGAACAACCCTCTGTGCAAGAGCAAGGCCGTTATCACTTCATCCAACAAGCTGCGCACCTACACCAGCGCCCGTTACTACACCGAGGCTGAGATCCTCAGCACCATCACCACAAAGAAGGAGGGCAAGAAATGAAAACGTTCAAAGGCCGTGTCGTAGTTCCCGGCTCCTGCACTGCGGAAGCCCTCGTTTCCACCGGCGGCTTCAACACCCTCGCCTCCTATCAGATGGGTATGATGTTCGGGGACAAGCAGATGAAATGCGGCGACCAGAACAACGCCGATATATACAAAAAGCCCATGATAGGCAAGGCTCTGTGCCTGCCAATGACCATAGGCTCCACCACCGGTGGCATGGTTCTGTTCACCGTCTGCGCCCTCGGCAAGCAGCCGGCGTGCATGCTGTTTTCAAAGCCCATCGACCCGCTGGCGGCCAGCGGCGCGATCCTCGGCGACGTATGGACGGACGCCGAAATGCCCGTTGTCGACTCCCTCGGCGACGAGTTCCTTGAATACGTCAAGACCGGCGCCACGGTAACCGTCAAGGCCGACGGCATAGTCGAGGTCAGCTGAGCTTTTTAAAGAAGAATCCCGCATCTTTCGATGCGGGATTTTTGCTTTTGTTATTGTTTTCAGGTCATGTCGCGGTAGATGAAAGTCACGACATGGGCGCGGGTGCAGACGGCGTTGGGGCGGAAGCTGCCATCGGCATAACCGGTGGTGATGCCCTCGCCTGCCGCCCAGAGTATCGCGGACTTGAAGTCGGCGTTGGTAACGGAGCCGAGGTCCTTAAGCGTCACGCCGGGCTTTGCCTCGGGCTTATTCTCATAGCGCCAGAGGAAGGTCACGAACTGCGCGCGGGTCACCGTCGCATCGGGCGCGAAGTGCGTCTTATCAACGCCGAGGGTTATCCCCTCGCCTACCGCCCAGAGTATCGCGGTGTAATAGGGATTGTCCTTGCCGTTTGCCTGCTTTGCAGAAACGTCGACGAAGGGATTCTTCGCCGATTTCGGCGCGGGCTCTCCCTCCGCTCTCCAAAGGAAGGTCACGACCTGCGCTCTCGTGCAGTCGGCGTCGGGCTTGAAGATTCCGTTGCCGTAGCCGGTGGTGATGCCCTCGTTTGCCGCCCAGAGTATCGCGTCGGCAAAGGGCTTATGCTTTCCATCTACGTCAACGTCCGTGAACGGATACGCCGCGGGCTTGTAGTCCGGATCCTTTTCGCCGCAGCGTGTGCATATTCCGTTTTCATAGCTGTGACCGAGGGCATTGCCTAAAATGACATTGTAGCTGTAGCCGCAGGAACAGGTATACTTGAAGTATCCGTCTTCAGTACATGTCGGATCCGTATATGTGCCTGTATATTCGTGTGTATGTCCATCTTTTTCCCACAAAGCGAAGAAAGTATAGCCGCTTACACCGTTGTAGCCGTCTGTCCAGGAATTGTTAAAAGTATATGTGCTGCCGTCTCCATACACTTTTTTTTCATATCCGTTGGCCGTAATATCACTCTGAGAAACCCAGCCTTTCCCGGTGACATACCATTTGCCGTCGGCGTCGCGGCACACATTCCATCCGGCAAAGGAGCTGCCGCTGTTCGTAAACGTGTTAGCGGGGAGAGTGAATTCCTGACCGAATTTGACCTTTATGCTATCAATACTTCCGCTGCCGCCGTTTGCCGAAAATGACATGGTGTAGGTATTCTTCGAGTTGTCAAGCGAAGATATATGCACAACTTTTGCCACCATATCGCAGGAGGTCGTATGCTCATAGGCGGTGTTGACGCTCAGCTTATATGTCTTGTTGTTCAGTGCGCTGTTATGCGCATAAAAAGTTGCGATCCCGTTGCTGTTATACCCTCCGCAAAGAAGGATATGAGGAGACTTCTTGTGAGTGTTGCAGTACTGGAACACAATGTCACCAGCGGCGAGAATATCGCCGTCGAGAGCCTTTGTAGCATAGCCGCTGCTATTTAGCTTCAGCTGCTGCTGGGGTAAGCCCGTCGCCTTGCAGACTGCCTCGTAGCAGTCGCGTGTGGTCGACTGCGATTTAATGTTGATGCCGCCGGCTATCACACAGCGCGACACGAAAGTCGCACACGCGCCGTCACCGTCGTTCCAGTGCTCCTTAGCGTAGGCTATGGCCTTATCCACACTGTAGGTCGCCGCTGCCGATGCCCCTGTCGGCATGAGAGCAAAGATCATTACAAGTGCAAGCAGGGCAGAGAGTACACGCTTTTTCATAAATATCCTCCAATCTCTCTTTATGCTTTTATTGTCATCTGTCTTAAACTGATTTAAGTGCAGAATCTTTTTTTCGGGCGGTTCGCATTATACATTCTTATTTGTTTATATCTATCAGGTTTTTATAGAAGTCCACGGCGCCGGGCAGGCAGTTTATCTCTATATTCTCGTTTAAGCCGTGCATACCCTTCATTTGCTCGGGGCCGTATATCACGGGGCCAAAGCGGATGCAATTGTTGCATATCTCCTGATAAAACTGGCAATCGGTGCCGCCGGTCATAACATACGGGCTGTATGGAAGCCCGGGGAAGGTCCGCTCTATAGCAGACGCCACCTTGCCCCAGGCCTCGCCGTGTGTATCGACGGGCTCGGTATAGTCCGCCGCCCACAGTATCTCCGTTTCAAGGCCGTACTTTTCCGCGAGCTTCGTGATTATGGCAAGGCTCTCATCCTTGCCCTGATGCGGGATAAAGCGCATATTCGCCCACACGGAGGCCTCCTGCGGCAGCACGTTCGCCGCGTCGGAGCCCGACTGCATCGTGAACGCGACGGTGGTCTTGAGCATGGCTCCCGCCTGAGCGGACACCATTGGCAGCGCGAGCATCAGCAGTGGCTTGAACAGCCATATATTCCCGAACAGCAGCTTCATGCCGAAGCCGGCGTAGGGCGAGAGCGTCTCAAACATGGCTCTGACCTCGGGCAGCAGCTTCTTTTTGAAGGGACTGCGGGTCTCAACGCGGTTGACGAACTTCGCGAGCCTCGGGATGGGGGAGTTTTTCGCAGGCGCGCTGGAATGTCCGCCGCTTGAACGGGCGGTGAATTTCAGATCGCCCTTGCCCTTTTCGAAAACGCCGATCATGGCGTAATTGCCCTTGATGCCGCCGATGGGCTCATTTATTATGCCGCCGCCCTCGTCGCAGACGAGATGGGGCCTGACGCCGCGGCGCTTGAGCTCCGAAACGAGCTTTCTGCAGCCGCCGCCGGCGAATTCCTCGGTGCAGGAGGAGGATATATACACGTCCTGCTCGGGCACGAAGCCCTGCGCGAGCAGCTCCTCGGCAGCCTGGAAAAAGGCCATGACGGTGCACTTCGTGTCGGCGGCTCCCCTGCCCCAGACCTTGCCCTCGGCAATGTCGCCGGAGAAGGGCGCGTGCAGCCACTCGCCCTCGGCGGGCACAACGTCCTGATGGCTCATGAGCACCATGGGCTTATCGTGCCTTTTGCCCTGCCAGTAATACAGCAGGTTGCCGTCGATAACGGTGCGCTCAAGCCTTTCGTGAACCAGCGGAAAGAGTCTTTCCAGCACCTTGTGAAAAGCGTGAAACTTCGCGCCCGTCGGGTCTTCGGGGGTCGAGACCGTTTCGCACCTTATCATTTCGGCGAGCTTTTCGGCGTATTCCATTGCGCGGGCCTCGTCCGGCTCGGGAACATAGTCCGAGACCTTGCTCGGCGTCAACAGAGTGCGCACGACCGCCGTCGCGAGCAGCGAGGCTCCGGCCGAGGCCGCCGCAATCCCGATATTTTTAGCCTTCATCATTTTTCCTCCTGTTTTTTCTTCCTGTACAGCAGGAAGGCTATGCCGATGGCTATCGCGCCGCTCGGGAGGATCATGAAGCTCGTAGAGGAGATGAGCCCGGGCACGAAAATGAACAGCAGGCTCATGACCGCCAGCGGAATGAGCGCTATCTTCAGGTTGTTGCGGAAATACTTGTACGCCATCGCGCCGAACAGCGCGGGAACGACGTTGTCGAAGGCCGGCTGCAGTGCGGGGTCCTGAAGCACCGGCTGCAGGGGGATAAGCAGCGCGACGCCCACCGCGAGCACGAGTATCGTGACCAGAGAGGCCGTCGCTATCGAGAGCGTTGAGATTATCTCGTTCTCGGGCGTGCCGGTCTTTGCGCCGACGATATCGCGCGCGTTTACCGCGCAGGGTATCTTCATGTTGATAAGGTTGCCGGTAATAAAGGCGAGGTAGCCACCGCCCGCGCCCAGCATGGGCGTGTACACAAGGTACTCGGCGATGCAGCTCACAAACCAAACGATGCCTACGGCGAGGAAGGCCTTGCCTGCCGCCGGGAGGTTGGGCATCGCGCCGAGGTGCATGCCCATGACAAAGGGCGCGCCGAGGAGCAGTACAAGCGTTATCGAGCAGACGGTCCTGCCCAGAACGTGAGTACGGTTATTGTATTTTTCAAAAATTTCGGTTTTCTCGGTCATTTCCGCACCTCCTCAGCTTACAAATCCGTTTATGATGACCGCGGCAGCCATGGCGATTATCATGCTGCCCGCGATGGAAAAGCTCTCGACCCATGCGGCCTTTTTCTTTTCGGCAAGCCATATGAACACGGCCATGACCGCGCCCGAAACAAGGACGACAACCAGAGGCAGCCATGAGCCTCCGAAGCCGAACAGTCCGCCTGAGCCGCCGGAGATGAAGCCACCGATGTAGCTTCCGATATAGGCGCTGACAAGGCCGATGAACATCGCGGTCATCGCCGTATCGCCGAAGCCGGCCGCGCCGCCTGTTTTGGCGCTCTTGGGGCTGCCGAGCCGTTTGAGGTATTTTTTATTGAAGAATATCGAGAACACCATGCCCCACATGATGCATAAGCTCATCACAAGAGCGATGGTCGTAAATGCCTCGGCCGTCATCTCGGCGGCGCTCAGACCAGAAAGGCCGATGGCCTCCGCCGCACCCTGCGCCACCTGAGTCTCATAGTGCAGCGCGCCTATAACGGAAAGGCGCAGCCACGGCAGCGGAGTTCCCAGGCTGCCCGACAGGGCGATCACGCCCAGCAGTATGCCCACCGAGGGCAGCACCGCAAAGGTCGCGCTTGCCGTTATCGTTCTTTTCATTTTTGTCCTGTCCATGCCGATGGCAAGACCCGCCCTGTAAGCGCGTACCATGAAGATCACACAGACGATCGCAACAAAAAGCACGATCACGCCGCATATCAGGTACATTACGGGGCTGTTGAGCTGCGATAGTATTGACAAAAGATCACCTTCAATTCAAATATGATACCATCGGCCGACAGCCGGACACATGGTTTTGCCAGACCGATGTCAACATTTTATCATTCAATTAACAGGCTGTCCATATAAACTTAGCGCCGCCGCTAAACGGCAAAAAATCCCCCTGCACGAGGCAGGGGGATGAAGAACGCGTCACTCGATCTCGAGCTTCATGGGCAGCCAGAAGGTGAAGCCGTACAGCATTGTATTTATAAAGCAGCGGGTGTCGTCATACCAGACCTTTTTGCCGGCCTTTTTAGCAACGATGAAATACTCCGCAAGGTGCAGGCCGTAAAGCGCCAGAGGCATTACCGGATTCTTCTTGATTATCGCGTGGGCAAAGCTTGCCGCGCCAAGCACGAGGCAGGATTTGCGGGCGGTGCTCCAAACGTTCATTTTGTTTTCTCCTTGATCATAGTTTTTACGCTCAGTACTTTCAGGGTGTTCCTTCCTTCCCTTTTGGATGGCATTATATCACATATTTATTCCCGGCACAAGCCCCAGGTCACGCCGCCTGTGACGGTATACATTTAACTCAGCCGATGCCGCCGAGAGCAGCGCCGGCGATCAGAGCGATAAGCGCACAGGCGCAGTATACATACTTGCTCAGCGGGTAGTACCACTTGCCGATGGGCTTGCGGGCGCCCTCGTTAACACTGTCAAGCACGAACTTTTTGCCCGCGACCCAGAAGAACATTATCGCCGCCAAAAGCGCTCCAAGCGGGCATATATAGATCGAAACGACGTCCATCCACTGGGATACTATCGCCTGTATGCACAGCGCGACCGCGCAGCCGGCGACGTGTATTACCGCCGTCGCGGGAACGCGGCGGAGACCGAACTTCTCCTGAACGAAGGCAACGGGAGCCTCATAGAGATTTATAATGGAGCTGATGCCCGCAAAGCACACGCACAGGAAAAACACTATGCCCACGATGCGCCCTCCAGCCATACCGTTTATGACGTTCACAAGGTAGATGAACATAAGTCCCGGGCCGCCGGAGTCGAGAGACGCACCGCCGGTCGCCATTGCGGGGATGATGACGAAAGCCGCCAGCAGCGCCGCAAGAGTGTCAAACAGCGCAACATTGCGGGCGGAGCTGGGGATGCACTCGTTCTTGCTGAGATAGGAGCCGTAGATAACGCTTCCGTTGCCGGCCACTGACAGAGAGAAAAAGGCTTGGCCGAAGGCGTATATCCACAGCTGGGGCTGCAGAAGTCCCTCGGGCTTGAGCGTCAGGATGTAGCGATAGCCCTCGGAGGCGCCAGGCAGCAGGAATATGTACACGCCCAGAGCGATAAACAGGAAAAACAGAACGGGCATCATGACCTTATTTGCCTTTTCAATGCCCCCCGCAACGCCGAAGGACATTATGGCAAAGCTGACAATGATCGCGACAACGATCCAGAGGTTTGCACCCCAGCTCGATGCGGTGCTGCCGAAGGTGCCACCGATAACGTCCATGTTCTGGCCCATGGCGAACAGGTCGCCGCTGAAGGCCATGAAGGTGTATTTGAATATCCAGCCCATGACGCAGGTATAGCCTATGGCAAGGGCGAGAGAGCCCAGAATGGGGATATAGCCGATACGCTCGCCGATCTTGCGCTTACCGAAGCGAAGCTCGGTGCACATACCGAAGGAGCCCATGGGACCCGCTCCGCCCGCACGGCCGAGGGCGTACTCGCCGATAACGCCGGTGGCTCCTATCAGAATGACGAAGATGAAGTACGGGATTAAAAATGTCAGGCCGCCCCAGGTGGAGACCAGCATCGGGAATCGCCATATGTTGCCCATGCCCACGGCCGAGCCTATGCAGGCGATAATAAATCCTCCGCGGCTGCGGAAGCCGTCGCGCTTTTGCACCGAGTCGTTCATTTTCATATGTCAGTTACCTTTCGTGACGAAGAATTCACAATTAGTTAACATTTTAAATGAAGTCTGCGTCGATGTCAATTATAATCGGCAAATTAAGGCGCATATTGCGAAAAAAACGTCTGCACTGTATATGGTGCAGACGGTTTTTCTATCGTTCTTCCCGGAAATACGCAAGTCCGAGGCTCGCGGGAGGCTCGTTGCTGCGGCTTTTCTTGAGCGAGACGACTATGAGGACAATGATGGTGACCACATAGGGCAGCATCTTGTACAGCTCCTTCATATACAGGTGGGTGCCCGTGGGGATGAAGAGATAGAGTATATACAGGCCGCCGAAAAGTATCGAGGCGAGAACGCTGACGTTGGGTCGCCAGATAGTGAAGATAACGAGCGCTATTGCGAGCCAGCCGCGGTCGCCGAAGGCGTCGTTCGACCACACCCCGCAGGCATAGTCCATAACGTAGTACAGGCCGCCGAGACCGGCGATCATGCTGCCCACGCAGGTGGCGACGTATTTATAGCGGTTTACATTTATACCCGCGGCGTCGGCAGTCGTGGGGCTTTCGCCGACGGCGCGGAGGTTGAGGCCCACACGGGTCTTTTTAATAACATAGGACGAAATAAAGGCTATTATGATCGCGGTATAGGCCAGAAAGCCGTAATCGAGGAACATCGTGCCGAACCAGCCGAGGTCCTTGGCAAAGGGCAGAGACTTGCTGAAATATCCGCTGGTCGCGGAAAGCGCGATGGAGGGCACCTCGGAGCCCGTGAGCTTTATAAGCGAGCCGCCGAAGAAGTTGCCTATGCCGATGCCGAAGGTGGTCAGGGCAAGGCCGGTCACGTTCTGATTTGCTCTCAGGGTGACGGTAAGGAAGCAGTAGATAAGGCCCATGATGAGGGAGCCGAGCAAACAAGACAGAACGGGGATGGAAATTGCGAGAAAGCCGTTCATATCCGCGGGAGATGGCACCGACTGCTCATACATGAAAGCCCCGATAACGCCGCAGATACCGCCGACATACATGACGCCGGGGATACCGAGGTTGAGGTTGCCGGATTTTTCGGTAATTATCTCGCCGGTGCTGCCGAAGAGCAGCGGTATGCCCTGCATCACGGCTCTTGGGAAAAAGGAAACGATATCAAACATTTGTGTCTGCCTCCTTCTTTGCGGATTTTCGGAAGCTGAGCTTATAGCTTATGAAGAACTCGCAGCCGATGATGAAAAACAGGATGATGCCGGACAGGATATCAGCAAAGGAATGGTTCAGGCCGAAATTCGTGGATATCGCGCCGGCGCCCTTGTCCAGAAACGCCAGAAGCAGGCTCGTGAGCACCATGAAGATGGGGTTGAACTTGGCAAGCCACGATACCATTACCGCGGTGAAGCCCCTGCCGCCGGCGATGGTGGTCGTCACGGTGTGGTCGGTGCCGGATACCAGCAGGAAGCCCACAACGCCGCATATGGCGCCCGAGAGTAGCATGGTGCGGATGATGACCCTGTCGACCTTGATGCCGACATAGCGCGCGGTGCGCTCGGATTCGCCCACGACGCTCAGCTCATAGCCGTGCTTTGAGTAATTAAGGTATATATACAGCCCGACGGTCAGAACCAGAATGACGATAACGTTGAGCAGATACTTGTTGCCGCCTATCGGCGGCAGCCAGCCGAGCTGCGTCGTCTGGTTTATAATGCCGATCTTGCCGGCACCCTTGGGCACCTCCCATACGATTACGAAAAATGCGACGAGCTGGGTCGCAACATAGTTCATCATCAGGGTGAACAGCGTCTCGTTCGTATTCCATTTAGCCTTGAAGAAGGCCGGTATTCCCGCCCAGACAGCGCCCGCGGCAATGCTCGCAGCGGCGGTCACGGCGATGAGAAGTCCGTTTGACATCTTATCGGCAAGGCAGATCATGCAGGCGGCGGCCGCAAGGCAGCCGGCCAGCACCTGACCCTCGCCGCCGATGTTCCAGAAGCGCATACGGAACGCGGGAGTTACAGCAAGCGATACGCCCAGCAGCATGGCGGTGCTCTGAGCGAGGTTCCACGCCTTGCGGGAAGTGCCGAAAGCGCCGTCTATCATGGTGGCGTAGACCTGGATGGGGTCCTCACCCGTTACGACCATGGTAACGACTGCGCACACGATGAGCGCCGCGACAATGGCGATAAGGCGTATGCCCCACGCCTTCCAGCGGGGAAGCGCGCCGCGCTTGACGATATGGACCAGCGGGCCCTGATTTGCGTTATTCATCGGCCTTGTTACCTCCCAGCTTTGTCATCATCATGCCGACGTCGCGCTTCTTTGCGCCGCGCCCGGGCACAATGCCGCTCACCTTGCCGCCGCAGAGCACAAGGATTCTGTCGCACAGCTCGAGCAGAACGTCAAGATCCTCGCCGACGTAGATGACGGCGACACCGCTTTTCTTCTGTCGGTTTATAAGATCGTAAATGGTGTAGGACGAATTTATATCCAGCCCCCGCACGGCGTAGGCTGTAAGCAGAACGGTGGGCGCGGAGGCTATCTCTCTGCCTACCAGCACCTTCTGCACGTTGCCGCCGGAGAGCTTACGGACGGGCGTGCTGATGCTGGGAGTGCTGACGTCCAGCTCGTCGACCACGGTCTGAGCCAGCTTGCGCGGGCTCTTTCTGTCGGTCAGGAGCGAGCGGCCGCGGCGGAAGGAGCGAAGCATCATATTGTCGCTCAGGTCCATATTCCCGACAAGGCCCATGCCCAGTCTGTCCTCAGGCACGAAAGAGAGCGTCACGCCCATATCGGCAATGGCAAGGGGATCCTTACCGAGCAGCTCCTCCCTTTCGCCGCTGTCGGTTATATAGCTGATGCTGCCGCTCTCGGTGGGCTGCAGGCCGGCAATGGCCTCCAGCAGCTCCTTCTGTCCGCAGCCTGAGATGCCCGCGATGCCGAGTATCTCGCCGCTGTTTGCGGTGAAGGACACGTTATCGAGCTTTATAACGCCGTCGATGCTGCGCACCGTCAGATCCTTCACCTCTATCCTCGGCTTGGGGTCGACGGGCTCGGGGCGCTCAATGTTGAGCTCAACGGGACGTCCGATCATCATGTTCGTCATTTCCTGAGCGTTGGTGTCCTTGGTGAGCATATCGCCGATAAACTGGCCGTGGCGCAGAACGGCGACGCGGTCGGACAGCTCCTCGACCTCGTGCATCTTATGGGTGATGATGACTATCGCCTTGCCAGCGTCGCGCATATTGCGCAGCACGGCAAAGAGCTTGTCCGTCTCCTGCGGGGTAAGAACGGCGGTAGGCTCGTCGAGGATGAGAATATCCGCGCCGCGGTAGAGCACCTTTACGATCTCGACCGTCTGCTTCTGGGATACGCTCATCTCGTATATCTTCATGTCGGGGTCCACGTCGAAGCCATACTTGTCGCAGATCTCCCTGATCTTTGCCGACGCTGCCTTCAGGTCAAGCTTTCCCTTGCCCTCGAGGCCGAGGATGATATTCTCGGTCGCTGTGAGCACGTCGACGAGCTTAAAGTGCTGGTGTATCATGCCTATTCCCAGGTTCAGCGCGTCCTTGGGGGAGCGGATGACAACCTCTTTCCCGTCAATGGTGATCTCTCCCTCGTCGGGGAAGTATATGCCGGAGAGCATATTCATAAGCGTGGTCTTGCCGGAGCCGTTTTCGCCCAGCAGAGCCAGTATCTCGCCTCTGTAAATGTCCAGCCAGACTTTATCATTCGCTACCACCGGGCCGAAGGCCTTGGTGATATTGCGCATTTTTACCGCCGCGGTTTTCTTCTCCATTTTTTCTCTCCCGATATTTTCTGGTCAAAACTGCTTCAAAGGGCAGCACGGCGGCTAACGTCCCTGTGTTGCCCTTTGCAGCAGTAAAAGCATATCGGGAAGCTTCCTTGAGCGGAAGCTTCCCGTTATTCTGTTGGATATCAGCCGAAGTTGGTGTCAAGAAGAGTGATGCCGTCGATCTGGAGATCGAAGTAAGGAGCGGAGCGGAACTTGGATTCCATGAATACGCCGTTCTCGATGACTTCGGTGTCCTTTTCGTAAGCAGCGTCGGAGTCGACGTCTGCCATGTAGCTGTCAAGGGTCTTGCCCTCAACTGTGAAGTTTGCGGTGTCGAATACGAAGAGAGTTCCGTCCTCGAGCTTTGCCTTTGCGTCGGCGATGGCTTCTGCGGTGCCCTCAGCGGCGGCCTGCTCGTTAACGTCGGTGAGGACGACGGAGCCGGTAGCAAGAGTGCCGGTCCAGTCAGCGTCGATGGTCTCGCCGTTCTTGACTGCGTTGATCACGTACTCGTAGTAGGGAGCCCAGTCGATGCGGGAGGAAACGATGAAGGTGTTGGGGCAGGCGTCAACGGTGGAGCCGTTGTAGGAAACGTTGGGAACGCCGGCGAGCTCGCAGGCAGTGGGAGCGCCCATGGAGTCGGCGTGCTGGCTGATGAGCTTGCAGCCGTTTGCGATGAGCTTGTTTGCGCCTTCTTTCTCTGCGGTCTCATCGTACCAGGAACCGGTGAAGGTTACTTCCATGGTAACGGTGGGGCATACAGAGCGGGCGCCGAGGAAGAAGGAGGTGTAACCGGAAACGACTTCCGCGTAGGTGAATGCACCGACATAGCCGATCTTGGCCTCGTCGGCGGTGAAATCGCCCGCGGCGATCATCTCGTTGAGCTTCATGCCTGCTGCGATGCCGGCAAGGTATCGGCCCTCGTAGATAGAGGCGAATGCGTTGTGGAAGTTATCAAGACCTGCGGTGTGTGCGTTGGTGCCGGTGGCGTGGCAGAACTGGACCTCGGGGAATTCCTTGGCGGCTTCCATCATGAAAGCCTCGTGACCGAAGCTGTCGGCAAAGATAATGTCGCAGCCGGCGTCGGCGAGCTCACAGGCTGCGTCGTAGCACTCCTGGGTCTCATCGATGTTGGTCTTGAAAATGTACTGGTCCTCAGACAGGCCGAGGTTTGCGCAGGCTTCCTTTGCTGCGTTCATGAAGTTAAGGTCGTAGGTGGAATTCTCGTCATGCAGGAAAATAAAGCCGACCTTGAGCGCGTCGTCGGCGTCGTCGCCCGCAGGCTTGTTGTCATCGTTGCCGCAGGCGCACAGTGCAAAAACCATGACCAGGGCAAGAAGCAGTGCTGTGATCTTCTTCATCTTCGGTTATCCTCCAATAAATTCATTTATTATCAAAACCCTTCGGGCTGTGATACAAAACAAAAACCGGCCACATGATATGTGACCGGGATTAAATACCAAAGCCAAGGAAGAAAGAGCCTTCTTCCTCTTATATAAAACTTCGATAGTCCGGTCATTTACGGCGTCCGGGTAGAAACTTCAAATCCATATCATTTGCTATATATCGAAATATTTACTTTTAAGTGAACTTGCAGGTTTAGAATATCAACAGTATCGAAAAATGTCAAGGCTTGTTTTTATCCAAGTTTGACATTTGTTCGGCTGAAAATTTGTGCATTTCGTCAGTCTTCGCAGAATTCGATGCTGTCGTCGCTCATGGACGCTATGCGGGCCAGCGCCTCGATCCTGAGTCCTTTCCCGCGCAGTCTCGCGCCGCCGGGCTGAAAGGCCTTTTCTATCGCCACGGCCGCTCCGACCACCTCGGCTCCCGCCTGGCCGACTATGTCGCACAGGCCCTCCAAAGCCGCGCCGTTTGCCAGAAAATCGTCCACTATCAGCACCCTCTCGCCGGGGTTAAGGTAGCTTTTTGACACGAGCACCTGCTTTGACACCTGATGGGTGAAGGAATACACCGTCGTGGAATAAACATCGTCGGAAAGATTGATGGTCTTGCTCTTTTTGGCAAACAAAACAGGGCACCCGAAAACAAGACCCGTTAAAACGGCCATTCCGATGCCCGAAGCTTCGATCGTCAGTATTTTGTCAACTTTTTCGTCCGCAAAAAGCCGGCGTATCTCCTTTGCCATGTCATAGCTCAGCGCAGGGTCGATCTGGTGGTTGAGAAAGCTGTCAACCTTCAGGACTCCGCCGGGTCTTACCACGCCGTCGCGCTTTATGCGCTCTATAAGCTGCTGCAAGCCGATCACCTCATTAACTGATTTCGACTTATTCTATCCGATATTCGACTTTTTCGCAATACGAAGTTTTGTAAATCTTATATCTTTTTTATACCGCATTTTGTGCACTTGCCACAAATTCCCGACCCAAACTTCATGATCCCGAGTCCGCATTTTCCTTGCCAACGGACACGGGGACTGATAAAATATAATTTACATTATATGATAGGAGCTTTGATATGGAGGATCTTAAACTCAGAAAGAAAAACCTGATAATGTTCCCGCTCGGCACGGTCGGCCGCGACATGGTGTATTATCTCTTTACGAGCTGCATAATGACCTTTGTTCTCTTCACCCGCAGCCTCACAAACTCCCAGTTTGCCGCGATCACCGCCATCGTCGTCGCTGCGCGAATTTTCGATGCGCTCAACGATCCCATCATGGGCAACATCATCGAGCGAACCCGCACCCGCTGGGGCAAGTTCAAGCCCTGGCTCGTGATCGGCATACTCTCGACAAGCGTCGTGGTGTACCTTGCCTTCAACACCGATCTTCAGGGCTGGAGCTTCGTATGGTTTTTCGGGATAATATATTTCATGTATTCAATAACCTACACTATGCATGATATCTCCTACTGGGGCATGGTGCCCGCTCTGTCTTCGGACGCCAACGCCCGAAACCAGTTCACTGCCCGCGCGACGCTCTTTGCCGGCATAGGCGGCACCGTCGCCAGCGTGCTCATCCCCATGTTCACCGTCGGCGACATGGCCATCGGAGGCAGTACGACCACCGCCTACGGCATCATCGCTCTGATCGTCTGCATCATAGCTCCCCTGTTTCTGTGCTTCACCATATTCGGCGTCCGCGAAAAGCGCGAATACACCGACGCGCCTCCGGTAAGCTTCAAAAAGATCTGGAAGACCATCACGGGCAACGACCAGCTCCTTTGGATAAGCCTCATTTTCCTGCTCCAGCAGATAGGCAACGGCTTTATCGTCAGCGGCATCGGCTCGACATACATATATTTTGACTTCGGCTACGAAGGCGGACTGTTCTCCCTGTTTTCCATCGTAGGTATGTCCGTCACCGCGTTCCTCATGATCTTCTACCCCGCCATTTCGCGAAAGATAAAGCGAAAAAAGCTCATGGGCATCCTCGCGGTGATCTCCGTCGTCGGCTATGTTCTCATGCTTGCCGCCGGCCTGTTCCTGCCATCCGATATGACGAAATTCTGGGTGGTCGTCGTGGGCTATATGCTCTCGAACTTCGGCCAGTACGGCTACTATCTGATCATGATGATCTCCATCATCAACACCGTCGAATACAACGAGTACCGCACCGGCGAGCGCGACGAGGCCATCATCGCCTCCCTGCGCCCCTTCCTCACGAAGCTCGCCTCCGCCCTCATCGTGCTTATCACCAACGCAAGCTATATCATCTTCGGCGTCACCGGCTACACCAACCGGATCTCCGACTTTGAAAACCAGTGCGCAAGAAACCTCATAACCGAGTCCGAAAAAATAAGCTCAATAAGCAGCGTTATAAGCGGCATCGAGCCGGGCAAGACGCTTGCTCTGCTGCTGTGCATGGTCATCATCCCCTGCACGCTCATGCTCGTTTCCTATGTGCTCTACAAAAAGCATTATAAGCTCGATGAGGATGAGTATGCGCGCATATGCGCGGAGCTCGAGGCTCGAAAGGCAAAGGCATGAGCATAACAAGACTGGCGCTCAAATTCGCCGCGCCGCTGCCAAAGCTTGAAAGCTTCGAGCGGTATCTGTTCATAGGCCCGCACCCGGACGATATCGAGATCGGCGCCGGAGCAACGGCGGCAAAGCTTGCCGCCATGGGCAAAAAGGTCGGATTTCTTGTATGCATCGACGGCAGGTTCGGCTCCGCCGTTATTCCTCCCGAAGAGCTTGCAGCCATCCGTCAGGACGAGGGCCGAGCCTCGGCTAAGGCTCTGGGCGTGGACTATGTCCGGTATCTTTCCTTCTGCGACGGAGGCTTTTATGACACGCGGGAGCTTACCTCCCGCATCGCCGGAGCTGTCGGAGAATTCAAGCCCGAGGTCATCTTCGCGCCCGACTGCTTCGTTTCGAGCGAATGTCACCCCGATCACATAAACGTCGGCAGGGCCGCCTCAGAGATCGCCTACCTCGCCCCTTACGCGCAGCTCATGGCTAAGCACGGCGCTCAGGCCGCGCCCGTCAAGGCTATTGCCTATTACATGACGGCAAAGCCGAACCGCTTTGTCAAAACCTCGGCCGCGCTTCTTAATAAGCAGCTCTCGGCGATATTCGACTGCCACAAAAGCCAATTTCCCTCCGGCTGCCCAGAGGGCAGGGCGATCGCCATGTATCTGAAGCTGCGCTCATTTGATTTCGGCCTTCGCAGGCTGTGCGGCCACGCGGAGGGCTTCCGCGTCCTCGGCGTCACACATATGCATTGCCTGCCCGAGGCAGGGGACTGAAACACAAAAATACTGCGGATACTATATTCAGTATCCGCAGTATTTTTCTCCTCAGACACAGCCGCGGGCGGAATATCCGGGTCAGTGCTCCGCAATATATCAGAGCGCCGACGGTTCTCCGAACTCGGGCAGGAAGATCTGCGCGGGCGGCTCGAGGGAGGCAAACTGCATGGGCGAGACAGACGCGGCGTAGCTCCCCGCATTCGTTATCACGAAAACGTCGCCGCATTCGAGCCTCGGCAGCGGAATATCCTGTGCAATGACGTCGGCTCCGGTGCAGAGGCTTCCCGTTACGGTGACGGTCTCCGTATCGCGGGCCTCCGTCAGCGGGACGAAGCCAAAGGCGTTCCGGCCGGTGTACAGCGGCTCGCAGCCCACAGGCTTTTCCTCCTGTGTATAGCTCTCAACCATCTGCGCGACCGAGGGCCTCACAAAGCCGCCCAGCGTGTTTGCAAGCAGCACGAAGGTCCTGCCGTGGCTTACCTTTTTATCCATGACGTGAGTGGCGTAAACGCCCGCCTTTCCGACTATGAATCGCCCGGATTCAACCAATATCTCCGTCTTCGGAAGCTGCGGGCGGTACTGCCGGATAAGCGCCGACATACTTGCGCCCAGCTCCCTAATATCCACCGGAGCATCCTGCTCGGCATAGGGTATGCCGATGCCCGAGCCCATGTTCACGAAGCTGAGCTCATGCCCCAGTGCGTTCTGAAACCTCACCGCGAGCTCAAGCATCCTGCCGTAGTAAGCGGCGATCAGCTCGCCGCGCAGCTCCTGACTGCGGGAATGGACATGGATGCCGCGTATCCTTACGTTTTTATAGCCCTTCCACTGCGGCAGCAGCCGGAAGGCCTCCTCCTCGTCTATGCCGAATTTGCTTGCCGAGCCGCCTTCACCGTCGAAGCTGAAATTGGGGTTAAGGCGTATTCCAATGTCGGCGGTTATGCCGTGTCCCTCCGCGATGGCCTGTATGCGTTCAACCTCTGCGGGACTGTCGGCAATGATCGTCGAGCAGCCGAGAGCCGCGTTGATATCCCGCGGGCTCTTGCCCGGCGCGGAATAATATATATCCCCCGCGGCAAGGCCGTTTTCCTTACCCATCATCACCTCGCGCAGGGAGGCCGCGTCCACACCGACGCCCTCGTCGATTATGCATCTGAGCACCGCCGGATGCGGGTTTGCCTTCACCGAATATAAAAACCGCACGCCCTCAAAGTTCCCTTGGAGAACTGCTATATTCTCCGCTATTCTCCGCCCGTCATACAGATAAAAGCTCTCGTACTTTTCCGCAAGGAGTAGTACCGCGCCCCGGTCAAAGCTCATTTTTATCATCCTTTCGCCGTATTTACTTTAAATTATATAATATCGGGCATTTTACCGCAATACATTCGCGTTAAACTCTGTATATTTGCTGGAAAAATGTTTTTTAAAAAAACTATTGACTTTTCCCGTTAAAAGCGTTAAAGTAGGCACATCTACAGAAAGGAAGCAAAAAGATGTCTTTCCGATTTAAAGTCAGCAGATATTTTTACTATTACTTTTTTGCCGAGAGTAATGGTTGTTTGTGCTGCACTTGAAACGGTTGTCATTTTTTGACAGATTTGTTTATTAACAGGCTGCACAAACCGTGCAGTCTGTTTTTAATTTTAAAAAATCTTTTTGGAGGAGAAATACAATGAAAAAAATTATTGCTCTCGCACTCGCCGCAATGATGCTGTTTTCACTGGCCGCCTGCGGCAGCGGCGACGACTCGGGCGATGCGAAGACCTACACCGTCGGCATCTGCCAGCTCGTTCAGCACCCCGCGCTTGACGCCGCCACCCAAGGCTTCAAGGATGTCCTTACCGAGGAATTCGGCGACGCCGTGACCTTCGACGAAGGCAACGCCTCCGGCGACAGCGCCACCTGCGCCACCATCTGCAACGGCTTTGTTTCCAACAACGTTGACCTTATCCTTGCAAACGCGACCGCGTCGCTTCAGGCGGCGGCCGCAGCCACCAACGAGATACCCGTTCTCGGCACCTCCATCACCGAATACGGCGTTGCGCTTGAGATCGACAACTTCAACGGCACCGTCGGCGGCAACGTCTCCGGCACCTCCGACCTTGCTCCTCTGGACCAGCAGGCCGATATGATCACCGAGCTCTTCCCCGATACCCAGACCGTGGGCATTCTCTACTGCTCCGGCGAGCCCAACTCCGTGTACCAGGCAAACGTCGTCAAGGAATGCCTTGAGGCGAAGAACATCAAGGTCGATATCTACACCTTCGCTGACTCCAACGACGTTTCCACCGTTACCGCAAGCGCCTGCGCCGAGAGCGACGTGATCTACATCCCCACCGATAACACCGCCGCCTCCTGCGCCGAGGCCATCAGCGCCGTCGCACTTCCCGCCGGCGTTCCCATCATCGCGGGCGAAGAGGGCATCTGCGCCGGCTGCGGCGTGGCGACGCTCTCCATCGACTACTACGAGCTCGGCCGCACCACCGGTCAGATGGCCGTCAAGATCCTCAAGGGCGAGGCCGACATCTCTGAAATGGCTATCGAGTACTACCCCGAGCCCGCCAAGAAGTACAATGCGGACATCGCATCCCAGCTCAACGTGACCATCCCCGAAGGCTACGCCGCTATCGAAGGGTAATTCCTTATTTCCATATCCTATATCCATATTCCATACTCCATACCGCATACGGGAGCCTTTTTGGCTCCTGTATGCGGCTGTAGGGTCAACCTCCACAGGGAAAAGCAGCTTTAAACCGGACGATTTTCCCTGTGGAGATCGACCCTAATCTATAGATATACGAGGTTTTCCTTATGAATGCTGCTTTAACACTGGCCGCCCTCAGCCTGCCCAATCTTGTCTCACGCCTGCCGGGCGGCGTCGCCCAGGGCATAATCTGGGGCATCATGGCTTTAGGCGTATATATCACCTTCCGTCTGCTGGACATCGCCGACCTCTCGGTCGACGGCTCGTTTGCAACAGGCGGCGCTGTAACGGTCATGCTCATTCTGGCGGGCTATCCAGCCTATGTCGCCGTTATCGCCGCAGTTCTTGCGGGTGTTCTGGCCGGCATGGTCACCGGACTTCTGCACACCAAGCTCGGCATACCCGCCATCCTCGCGGGAATACTCACGCAGTTTGCGCTGTATTCCATAAATCTGCGCATAATGGGCATGGCGGCAAACAAACCGGCCAATCCCGACACCTATGACCTCATCATCAGCATGAGAAACATTCCGCACTCGATCATCATGGGCGGTATCATCGCCGCGGTGATCATCGCGCTGCTGTACTGGTACTTCGGCACGGAGCAGGGCTCCGCTATCCGCGCGACCGGCTCCAACCCGGCGATGAGCCGCGCGCAGGGCATAAACATCAGCAACATGAAGCTCATCGGCCTTGCGCTCTCAAACGGCATGGTCGCCCTCGCCGGCGGTCTCATGGCGCAGTATCAGGGCTTCGCCGATATCAACATGGGCCGCGGCGCCATCGTTATCGGCCTTGCCGCCGTCATTATCGGCGAGGTGCTCTGCGACGCGATATTCCGCAAGGGCTGCAGCTTCAGCACGAGGCTCATATTCGTCGCCCTCGGCGGCGTCGTTTACTACATCGTCATGGTCATCATCCTCTGGCTCAGGCTCGACCCGAACGACCTCAAGCTCTTCACCGCGCTCATAGTTGCCGTTTTCCTCGCCGTTCCGTATATCAGGGCGCAGTCAAAGAGTTCATTCAAGCTGGCGGGCAAGCGTAGCAAAAAGGAGAACAGTCATGCTGGAACTTAAATCTATATCCAAAACCTTCAACCCCGGCACCATCAACGAAAAGAAGGCTCTCCAGGAGCTCAGCCTGCATCTTAAACCCGGCGATTTCGTGACCGTCATCGGCGGCAACGGAGCCGGCAAGAGCACCATGCTCAACGCGGTGGCAGGCGTTTGGCCCGTGGATTCGGGCTCGATCCTGATCGACGGCATCGACATCACCGGCCAGCCCGAGCATAAGCGCGCGTCATACATCGGCAGGGTCTTTCAGGACCCCATGATGGGCACCGCTCCCAATATGCAGCTTGAGGAAAACCTTGCTCTGGCGCTGCGGCGCGGCAAAAGGCGCGGTCTGCGCTGGGGAGTTACCGCCGCCGAGCGGGAGGAATACCGCGAAAAACTCAAGGGCCTCGGCCTCGGTCTTGAGGACAGGCTCACCGTCAAGGTCGGCCTGCTGTCCGGCGGCCAGAGACAGGCACTGACCCTGCTCATGGCCTCGCTGCAAAAGCCCAAGCTCCTGCTTCTGGACGAGCACACCGCGGCGCTCGACCCCTCCACTGCCGCAAAGGTGCTGGAGCTTTCGGACAAGATAGTCAACGAAAACAAGCTCACTACCCTCATGATAACCCACAACATGAAGGATGCGATCAACCACGGCAACCGCCTCATCATGATGAACGAGGGCAAGATCATCCTCGACGTTGAGGGCGAGGAAAAGAAAAAGCTCACAAAGCGCGATCTTATGGACAAGTTCGCCGAGATATCCGGCAGCCAGCTTGAATCCGATCAGATCCTTTTGTCATAATGCCTTTAATCCTCGGAGTCATCCTGTTTGGGATGGCCCCGAGGATTTTTATTACGGATGAATTGACTGTTGACAGGCAACAGTATTTGATGTACCATTTATCCGCAAACTAAAAGCGCCGCACCCCGCACCGTCGGGGGCGACAGCAGGAGGTAAAAAATGAATAGCGGCAAACAAAACGGCGGCACCCGTAAAATGACGGGTCTCGCGATCTTCACCGCGATCATCGTGGTGCTCCAGGTGCTCTGCACCTTCATCCGATTCGGCCCGTTTTCCATAACGCTGGCGTTAGCCCCGATCATCATCGGAACGGCAATGTACGGCAAGGGCGCGGGCGCGTATCTCGGCGGCGTATTCGGCGCCGTGGTTCTCGTGACCGGTCTTCTGGGCTGGGACGGCGGCACTGTCATGCTGCTCATGGGCATAAATCCCCTGGGCTGCATTCTCATTTGCCTTTTAAAAGGCGTCGCGGCGGGCTTCTTCGCGGGGCTTTGCTATGAGCTTATCGCAAAGAAAAATGACAAGCTCGGCGTTCTGATCTCCGGCATCGTTTGCCCCGTGGTCAATACCGGACTGTTCATCGTGGGCATGCTGGTATTTTTCTTTGATACCCTCAGCGGCTGGGCAGGCGGACAGAATCTTCTGCTCTACATCATTGTCGGTCTTACGGGAATCAACTTCCTGGTAGAGCTTGCAGTCAACATCGTTCTTTCTTCGGGCATCACCCAGATCATACGTGCAGGGAAGAAAATGCATTGAGGTGCAGTTATGATACTTACAATTGACGTCGGCAACACGAATATCGTTCTCGGCTGCGTTGAGGACGGCGTCGTCAAAAGTATAAGCCGTATGGCGACCAATCCGAACGATCTTGCAAACGACTATGTTCTGAAAATGCGCCAGACTTTTGACTTTGACGGCATTGACTACAGACGCTTCGAGGGCGCTATCCTGTCCTCCGTCGTGCCGCAGGTCAACAGATCCATTCAGTCCGCTGTCAGGAAGCTGACCGGCCTTGACTGCATTGTCGTCGGCGCGGGTCTGAAGACCGGCATGAACGTCAGGATAGATGACCCGGGCACCGTCGCGGGCGACCTTATAACGGGCGCCGTGGGCGCTGCTGCACTTTACGAGCCGCCGCTCATAGTCGTGGACATGGGAACAGCCACCACGATGGTCGTCGTGGACAGAACCGGCGCTTATATCGGCGGCGCGATCATACCCGGAGTGGGCCTTTCGTACTCGGCCCTGTCCACGGGCACGAGCCTGCTGCCCAGCATCTCGATCGACGCCCCGAAAAAGCACATCGGCACCAACACCGTCGACTGCATGAAGTCCGGCGCGGTGTTCGGCACCGCGGCCATGATCGACGGCATGATCGGGCGCATGGAGGAGGAGCTCGGCGAGAGTGTGACCGTTGTCGCAACGGGCGGCATCTCCGGATGCATCGTCCCCCACTGCAGGCGGGAGATAAAGCATGAGCCGGATCTGCTGCTGAAGGGCCTCGCGATACTGTATCAGAAGAACGCAAAAACGAAAAAGAAATAAAAAAGAGCTGCAAAAGAGCAGTGAGATAAGAAAGCACTGTAGGGGCGGCCATTGGCCGTCCGCGGACGAGCGATGCCCGCCCCTACCCCGCTGTCTTAAAACACCGCCCTTAAAAGCAGCTCTTTTTTCAGTCTTCAAGCATTATATCGAGGATCTCGGTATCCGTTTCGCGCATGCCCTCGCGGGCAAGCTGACCGACAGACTCGATGGTTTTTTCGACGTTGTCCTTCAGTATGCCGTCGCCGCCGTGGAGGCCCTTGCCCTTTTCGTAAAGGTCGAAGCCCAGCAGCCCGGCCTCGACCGCAGAGGCGATCTTTGTGGCGCAGGAGGGCTTTGCCCCGTCGCACACGGTTCCGGAGATCATGCCGAGCGTGTTTGTGATGGTGGCGGATACGGCCTCATATGTGCCGTCGGTGAGCCATGCAACGCCGGCGGCCGCGCCGCAGCCGGCGGATATCGCGCCGCAGAAGGCCGACAGCCTGCCGATGGGCGTTTTCTGGTGGATGGTGATGAGGTTTGACACCACGAGAGCGCGCAGCAGCCGCTCGTGGCTCGCGCCCATGTCCTTGGCGTACACGATAACGGGAAGCGAGGCGGTCATGCCCTGATTGCCGCTCCCCGAAACTATGACGACGGGCATCTCGCAGCCGCTCATTCGGGCGTCGGAGCCGGCGGCGGCCTGCGCCCTTGCGCGGACGCGCACATCCTCGCCGCGGGTCTCAAGAAGGGTCTTTCCGACCGAAGCGCCGTACTCGCCGTGGAGCCCCTCCTCGCTGATGGCGCAGTTATACTCTATCTGCTTTTCCAGAAGATCACGCACGTCTTCGATGTCTACGCTCTCGGCAAACTCGATTATATCGCGCACGTTCAGCACGCTTCGGTCGGTCTCGCCGCCGTCGGCCGACGCGCTTTCCTTTTTAAGGAGCACTTCTCCGTTTTTCTCGATTAGCACGATGTTCGTGTGGAAATCGGTTATTCGCAGGCGGACATTGTCCCTGCCCCTGTACATATGCAGGTCGATATCCAGCAGCTTATCGCTCTCGGACTTCATGACGGTCATGGCGCAGCTTTCCATGAACTGCGCAATTTTGGGTATCTCGTCCTCTTTGACATCCGCCAGAACTTCAAGCTGCCTGTCGGCATTGCCAGCCACCGCTCCGGCTGCTATCGCGGCGGTGATGCCCTTGAGCCCGCCAGTGTTGGGCACTATAACGCTTTTGACGTTCTTGATGATATTCCCGCTTATGACTATATCTATCTTATCCGGCAGAGCGCCGAGAACCTCTCTGGCCTTCGCGGCGGCATATGCCATGGCGATCGGCTCGGTGCAGCCCATCGCGGGGATAAGCTCCTCATGCAGGATCTTTAGGTACTGAGCATATTTCAAATCTGTAAGTGCCATAGAATAATCCTCCGATGCTTTATCTTCTTTTTGTATATTCTGTATATATTATAACACTGATTCAACGATCTGCATAGAAAAATCGGCAATTGATAAAAGAATGTCGAAATAGCTTGAACATTAGTGCCAAATCATGTTATAATACCCGCCGTGCGGATATTATAACAGCGCATCAGAGCTCAGCGTTATAATCAGTCGGCAACAAATTTTTGGAGATGTTATTTTGATCGGTTTTTACAACTACACCGTATGGCTGACCTTTATCGGTATGCTGTCGTCGGTGATCGGCATCGGCCTTGCCTTTGAGGGCAAGCTTATCGCCTCTGTCATCTGCCTTATGTTTTCGGGCTTTTGCGATATGTTCGACGGCATCGTTGCCCGCACGAAAAAGGATCGAAGCGAGGAGGAAAAGCGTTTTGGTATCCAGCTCGACTCCCTGAGCGATATCGTCTGCTTCGGCGTCCTTCCTTTCGTGATCGGCGTGAGTATAGGCGCGGATAAATGGTGGCAGCTGGCGATCATGGCGCTGTTTGCCCTTGCCGGGCTTATAAGGCTTGCATATTACAATGTCACCGAGGAAACCCGCCAGCAGCAGACGTGCGAAAAGCGCAGGCATTATCTCGGAGTTCCCATCACGACCTCGGCGCTGACGGTGCCCCTGCTGTTCTGTTTTCGGGGCCTTCTGGGCGCGCACTTTCCGCTGGCTTACACCCTGCTGCTCCTTATAAACGGCGCACTGTTCATCATGCCCGTGCAGGTGAAAAAGCCAAGCAAGCTCGGCCTGCTGGTCATGTTCATACTCGGCGTTATCTTTACCGCCGTAATGATTTTTGTCAGATGAATATGCAAAAAAAGTCCTGCCTTGCGGCAGGACTTTTTTTGCATATTAACTCTAAATTAACGGTCTTACTGCTCGGCGGGCTCGAAGTCCTCGGGTCCGTGGTGGCAGAGCGGGCAGGTGTAGTCCGCGGGCAGCTCGCCCTCGCAGGGCTCGAAGTGGCCGCAGATGGTGCAGACATAACCCTTGACCTTCTCCTTGACGACGGGAACAACGTGCTCGAAGTCCTCGGGACCGTGCTTGCACAGGGGGCAGACGAAGTCCGCGGGCAGCTCGCTTCCCTCGTGGAAGTAGCCGCAGACCTTGCAGACATAGCCCTCGCCCTGAGCGGGAGCGGGGTTCTTCTTGGGCTTGATGTGGGCGTGATAGTAGGCGTAGGTGCAGCTCTTGTCCCCGGACAGCACCTTTGCCTCAACAACGTTTGCGATGTAAAGCACCTGAGTCTCGACGTCCTTTACGTCGATGACCTCGCAGGAGAGGACGGCATTTGTATACTTGGTGACATAGGGGATGCCGTTGGACATACGGTCGATATCCGTGAAATCGGCGAACTTATCAACGTCGCGTCCGGACTGGAAGCCGAAGTGCTGGAACAGGCTGTAGGGCGTTTCCTCGGTGAGGATGGAGATGTTGAACTTGCCCGCCTTTGCGACCATATCGCAGGTGTTGTTTTTCTTGATGACGGATATGGTTATCTTCTTGGGGTCACAGGAGGCGACCTGGCCGGCGGTGTTTATTATGCAGCCGTAGTCCTTGCCGTCGACGCGGGTGGTGAGGACCTCGACGCCGTAGCTGAATTTATTGAACACCTTGTTGTCAACGTTCAGAGCGCCGGCCTCGACGGGCTCGACAGCCGTAACGGCGACGACGGGGCGGATATCGGCGGCGATGGCGTCGGCAAGCGCGTCAAGCTCGGCAAGCTGAGGCTCGGTGACGTCGGACTTGAGCGATACGGTATCTCCTATGAACTCGGTGCCGCGCAGCTTGGAGAGAGCCTCCTTCATGAGCCTGCCGGAGGCTGCCGCCCATGAACCGTTTTCGAGCAGGGCGATCTTTCTGCCCTGGAGATTGTGGTTTACGATATCGTGGATGAGATTTTCCATCGTCACGAAGATACCGGCGTTGTAGGTCGTGGAGGCCAGCACCAGATGGCTGTAGCGGAAGGCGTCGGAGAGTATGTAGGAGGCGGGGGTGACGGAGGTGTCGTATACCTTGACCTTTATGCCGCGCTCGGCGAGCTTGCAGGCGAGTATGTTCACGGTGTTCTCGGTATGTCCGTAAACGGAGGCGTAGGCGATCATGACGCCCTTTTCCTCGGGAGTGTAGGAGCTCCAGAGCAGGTACTTCTCAAGGAAATCGCCGAAGTGGCTGCGCCACACGAAGCCGTGGAGTGGGCATACATAGTTCAGCTCCAGACCGGCGGCCTTTTTGAGCACGGACTGCACCTGCGCGCCGTATTTGCCGACGATATTGGTGTAGTAGCGGCGGGCCTCGTCAACGTAGTCGGCGAAGAAATCGACCTCGTCGTTGAACAGATGTCCGTTGAGCGCGCCGAAGGTGCCGAAGGCGTCCGCGGAGAAAAGTATCTTGTCGGTGGTGTCATAGGTCATCATGACCTCGGGCCAGTGTACCATGGGTGCCATGACGAAGGTGAGCTCATGGCGGCCGGTGCTGAGGACATCGCCCTCTTTGACAATATGGTATTTGAGGCCGTCGGACAGGGTGAAGAACTGGCCCAGCATGGTCTTTATCTTGTCGTTGCAGACGATGCAGACCCCGGGATATCTCAGCGTCAGCTCCTCGATAGTCGCGGCGTGGTCGGGCTCCATGTGGGATACGACCAGGTAGTCGAGACTTCTGCCCTGAAGCTCATGGGCGACATTTTCAAAAAACGTGCGGCTCACGGCCTTGTCAACAGTGTCAAAAAGAACGGTTTTTTCGTCACGGAGAAGATACGAGTTGTAGGAAACGCCGTCGGGAACGCCGTAGACGCCCTCAAAGCAGGCAAGGCGGCGGTCATCTGCGCCGACCCAGACGAGATCGGCGGTAACATTGCGTGTGCAGTACATAGCAAACCTCCTGATATGTATCATGATATTACGATTATATATTACCTAATTTTTTCTAAAATACCTGTGGCATATACCACACAACTATGATATAATTAACAAAAACAGAAATTTACTGGAGGAAGACATAATGGATCTACAGAATGTCGAGCTTTTCAAGGACATAAGCTGCGCCAGCGTTGACGCCATGATGAGCTGTTTTTCCCCGGAGCTGCGAAAGTTCAAAAAGGGCGACACCATTCTTGTTTACGAGCAGGAGATCAAATACCTCTGCGTACTGCTCAGCGGCAAGGCTCACCTTTACTGCGTTGACAGCGAGGGGGAGTACACCCTGCTTGAAAACTACGGCCCGAATGATATCTTCGGAGAGGTCTTTGCCCTGCCGTACAGCGGGCTCGGCTACGTTGCGGAGGCCGATTCCGACTGCAGCGTCATGTTCATCAAAATGAGCTCCATTTACGGGCGCTGCTCAAACGCCTGCGAGCACCATACGATGATAAACAAAAATCTTTTCCACCTGTCCGCAAAGAAGGCCCAGATGCTGGCGCTTCGCATCAATATGATAAGCAAAAAGACCGTTCGGCAGAAGCTCATGAGCTATTTTGAATACCTCGAGGAGAAGACCGGCAGCCGCAGCTTTGAAACGGAGCTGAGCCTTTCCCAGCTTGCAAACTACCTCTGCGTTGACAGAACGAGCCTCATGCGCGAGCTGCGTCTGATGCGTGAAGAAGGTATAATCGAGTCCAGCGGGCGCAAAATCACCGTATTGTGAGGTACATACTATGAACAACAATGAAAACGAAGTGAAGATAGGCAAACTGAAATTCGGAAAGGATGCCATGTATTTCAGATCCGGCCTGAAGAACGCGACTTTGCCCTATGGGGAGCTTGAGCGGGCGTTTATGCGAGTGCGCGAGGCCACGGGCAAGATGTGCTGCGGCACGGCCTGCTTTGCCGACTGCTACCTTGTGCTCGTCTCCGCCGGCAGAGAGCTCGCGGAAATGCGCATGGAAAAGGAGGACGTCAAGGCTGCCCTAAGCCTGATCGCGGAAAGATCTCCCGGTACTGTGATAGGAAAGGCATAAACAGCACATATAGCTTACCTGACCGGCGCCGAAAGACGCCGGTCTCAAGCTGTTATTAAGCCTCGCGGAGCGCAACGCAAACCTTCTCGTCGGCAAAGTCGGTATGACTCTGCCGACGATATAAAATGTTCCTTGTCAAATCCGCCGATATAGAGTAAAATAATGCCGATACTGTTACTGAGGAAGTGAGTTTCACCTTGGCAAAATTCATCGTATGCACCGATTCCGGCTGCGACCTTTCCCTGGATTTCTGCCGCAGCAGAGAGATCATCCCCGTCTCCATGAGCTACACCCTTGACGGCGAAGATCACTTCGATACCATGAACCCTGCCGACCTGAAGATCTTCTATGAAAAAATGAGAAACGGCTCGCTGACAAAGACAAGTCAGGTCACGCCATATAATTTCATGGAGTTCTGGACGCCTCTGCTTGAGCAGAAAAAGCCCATTCTGCATATTTCTCTGGGCAGCGGCATATCCGGAACATGGTCGAGCGCCGTGCAGGCCGCGGAGCTCATAACCGCGGAGCATCCCGATGCTCAGATACGCGTCATCGACTCCACCCTCGCTTCCGTGGGCTACGGTATGCTTGCAATTATGGCGGCCGATATGCGCGACTCCGGCTGCGGCATAGACGAGTGCGCCCGGCAGCTTGAGAAGATAAAAAGCCACATAAACACCTATTACACCACCGGCGACCTGACCTATCTTTACCGCAGCGGCAGAGTCAGCAAAACGGGTATGGTCGTCGCAAAGGCGCTGAACATATGGCCCATCCTGAATCTCGACCTTGAGGGCCACCTCATCGTGCAGGCCAAGGAGCGCGGCAAAAAGCACACTATCGAGCGCATCCACAGCATCATCCGCGAGCTCTGCGTCGAGCCGGAGAATCAGACCCTTTACATCTGCCACTCGGATATCCCCGAGGAGGCGGAGGCCTTCGGCGAGGAGATAAAGGAGCTGTTCGGCTTCCGCGACGTGTTTTACACCTATATCGGCACGACCATCGGCTCAAACTGCGGCCCCGGACTCATGGCCGCGTTCTTCGTAGGCAAAAAAAGAACCATGTAAGAGGTAGGACAATGAAGGTAGATTTTGTTGATTTTAAAACCGTGAAGCTAAACAGCATGCTGGACACCGGCATGAGCTCGGAGCTCAGCCTCACCCAGTCCGGTAAGGTCTCCGCGAAGCTCCCCGACGAGTGGAACGGCTATGCCGTTCTGTATCTGAGCATAAAGATCTCCGACCCCGAGGAAAAGCACTTCGTGTTCGACATCACCACCGAGACTATCGTCAAGCTCCCCGACGACGTTAAGGAGTTTTCCGACGAGGCGATGAACGCCGGACTTGAGCTCGCGCAGGCCAAGACCTTCGAGGCCATACGCACGATCTCCGTCGGCATGGGCATAAACGAGCTCGACCTCGGCGCGCAGGAGTGAGTCATGGCGGAACCGACGCTTGTTATAATGGCTGCCGGCATGGGCAGCCGCTTCGGTGGGCTCAAGCAGATAACCTCCGTTGACGATCTCGGCCACGCCATCATTGATTTTTCGCTGTTCGACGCCCGCAGAGCCGGTTTCAAGAAGATAGCCTTCATCATAAAGCACGAGATCGAGGACAGCTTCAAGGACGCCGTGGGGCGCCGCATGGAGAAGTATTTCGATGTGCAGTATGTGTATCAGCAGCTTGATATGCTGCCCGAGGGCTACCGCGTTCCCGAGGGGCGCGAAAAGCCCTGGGGCACGGGTCACGCGGTGCTGTGCTGCCGCGGCGCGGTCGACGGCCCCTTTGCGGTCATAAACGCCGATGATTTCTACGGCGCGGGCGCATATGAGGCGATATACGGCTTCCTTAAAGTGGACCGGCCGGCCTCGGAGTACGCGATGGTGGGCTATAAGCTGCGAAACACCGTAACCGAGAACGGCTACGTCGCCCGAGGCGTATGCGAGGTCGAAAACGGCTTTCTCAAGGGCATCACCGAGCGCACCCACATCGAAAAGCGCGGCGATGACGCCGCCTACACCGAGGATGGGGAGAGCTTTATCCCCCTCTCCGGCGACGTTACGGTGTCGATGAATTTCTGGGGTTTCTCGCCGCGGATGCTGGATGAGCTAAACGCGAGGTTCCCCGCCTTTCTTGACCGCGGTCTCACCGAAAACCCGCTCAAATGCGAGTATTTCCTGCCCTTCGTCGCAAACGAGCAGCTTGAGGAGGGCTCCGCGAGCGTCAGGATGCTCGACTGCAATGAGAACTGGTACGGCATGACCTACCGCGAGGATCTCGGCAGTGTGAGAGCCGCCATAGCCGATATGAAGGCGCGGGGCGTCTACCCCGACCGCCTGTGGGAATAAGCCGCAAGGCCGGCGTAAAACGAACAAAAACCGCACCGCTTTATACCTGATGGTACAAAGCGGTGCGGCCTTTTATTCATTATCTGCACTCAAAGCAGTGCCATTCCTCCTCGTGATAATGCGCGGCTATCTCAAAGCCCGCATTTTTCAGGGCGTTTTCGACCTCTGCTTCCCTGCCGTCTATGATGCCGGAGGTGATGAACACGGCCTTGTCCGCCATGAAGCCGCGGACATGGGGCGCAAGCGGTATTATAACGTCGGAAACGATGTTTGCAAGCACGATATCGTAAGCGCCGCCGAGGTTTTTACGGAGCGTTTTATCACCGATAACGTCGCCGGCAAGAACTCGCATCCTGTCCCCGCCTATGCCGTTGAGCGCGGCGTTTTCCATGACGATGTCGGGCGCCTTGGGGTCGATATCGCAGCCGACGCAGATATCGCTCCCGAGCACCAGCGCGCCGATGCCGAGGATGCCGCTGCCGCAGCCGAGATCGAGCACCTTTTTGCCCGCTCCCGCGTATTTTTCAAGCGCGGCAAGGCACATACGCGTGGTCGCATGGCTGCCGGTGCCGAACATCAGCCCCGGGTCAAGGCGGAGATTAACTCTGCCCTCGGCCGACGCCTCCTCCCACTCGGGAACGACGAGAAAACGCTCTCCTATCTCAAGCGGCTTGTAGAATTCCTTCCAGTTATTCTCCCAATCGCTGTCGCACACGGTCTTCGTGCTCAAGTCAAACTGCGCCCTGAGCGCGGTAAGCATTTTTTGCCCGTCCTCGTTGTCCTCAAGGTAGCACTTCACCCGCGACAGCCCCGCGTAGCGCTGCTGCAGAGACTCGTCAACATAGTCCCAGTAGCGGCGGTTGTTCTCAAGAAAATCCTTGAGATCGGCCTCGTTTTCAATGACAAAGCCGCCGCAGCCCATGGCGGTCAGCCGGTCGCAGACAGAGTCGATATCCTCCTGCGCACATTCTATCGTAACTTCCGTATAAGTCATATCACATTTCCTTAAAACTGCCCCATTCAGCGCCAAAAAGTACGTCGGACTTTTTGCGCTTCAAAACGCCACGTTTTTTGTGAGAGATAATTCACAAAAACCTCACTTTGCTCGTCAAAAGCGTCTGATTTATCAGACGCTTTTGATGGCTATTTATCTAATTTGAGAATTGCGCGGCGCCGCTGCCGGCGGCAGATGAAGGCGCTGTGCAATTTCCGCAGCCGCACAGTTTGCGCCCCGCCGCAATGCAGGGGCGCAAACTGTATCAGCGGCAAGGCGAGCAAGGGCACTTCGACTTCCCTCCTCGGAGCATAGCTCCTGCGGTCGGTTGCTGAAAACATGCCACTGGCATGTTTTCTTAACGCACCGACCCCCTCGAGCTCCCCCGTCCGGTGCTGCAATTGTTTGCTTTGCAGTTTTCTTGCCGCATGAATTGCCCCACCTTTTGGTGGGGCAGTAAACTATTTATTCCTCGGTGTCGTCGCAGATCAGACCGTAGCCTCCGTTTTTGCGGCGGTAGACTACCGAGATCGCGCCGTCGGCCTCAACGTTTCTGAACACAAAGAACTCATGCTCCAGAAGGTTCATCTGGAGGATGGCCTCCTCCGGCGACATGGGCTTGATGGAGAATCGCTTGTTGCGGACGATCTTGAATTCCTCATCCTCTTCTTCATCATCATCGGGCGCGTAGGCTGGTCTTGCCTCACGCTCCAAGGCTCCTTCTCTCAGCCGCTTCTCAAGGCGGGTCTTGTTCTTCCGGATCTGGCGCTCGATGGCGGCGACGCCGGAATCGACGGAGGCATACATATCGTTTGTAAGCTCGCTTGCCCTGTAATACAGGCCGTTGTTGGAGACTGTGATCTCAGCAAGGAATCTGCCGCGCTCCATGCTGAAGGTGACGGAGGCGCTGCTCTCGCTCTTGAAGAAGCGGTCGAGCTTGCCGACCTTGCGCTCGGTATATGCTCTCAGCTCCTCGGAGGGACCCATCTTCTTTTCGGTAAAAGTGAACTTCATTTTTGTCAGCTCCTTTCTGCGTTTGCAGGACAAGCCGTGCTTGTCTCCTGCATATGTCAATTATAGCACATAGTGCCGCGCAAGGAAATAGCATTTGTACAAAACGCCTTAAAATTTAAAATTTGTTCGTATTTTTTTATTCAACACTTATATAGCAGTCGGGCAGAGCAGCGCGCAGCGCGTCGATCTGGTCGGCGCTGAGATTATTGCCGCCGAGCCATAGCTGCTTGAGATTTGTCAGCGAATGCAGCGCCGAAACGTCGGTGATCTTATTGTCGGAGAGATCAAGGGTCTCAAGGCTCGTGAGCGTGGAGAGCGCGGACACGCTGCTTATCTGGTTTTTGCTCAGATCCATGTGCTTGACGTTCGTGAATCCCGACACCCTGGAGATGTCGGTCAGTCCCAGATCCGTCGCCTCCACGGTCTCGGAGTCGGCCGGGAAGGACTTTCCGCCGAGCTCAATGGACCTTGCAAGCTCCGAATGGCTGATCGTGCAGCCCGGGAGCTTTTTCTGCAGCGCGGATACGCCGCTCTCCGTCAGGGCGCCGTTGTCCTCGATATTGAGTTTTTTCAGATTTTTCAGGGTATAAAGACTGCTCAGGTCCGAGTCCTTGAGCCCTGTGTCGTTCAGACCGAGGGTCTTGAGCGCAGTGAGCTTGCCGACAACGGAGAAGCTGCCGAGCTTGTTTCCGCCTATCTGAAGCTCTGTCAGCTTGGTAAGCTCCTTGAGAGCCGCCGCGGACTTTATGCTGTTGTTTGAAAGATCGAGCGTCGTGAGCTTGGTCATGCTGACAAGCGGGCTTATATCGTTTATGCTGTTATCCGAAAGGTCAAGCTCCGTAAGACCGGGTATATCCACGAGCGCGCTTATGTCGCTTATGCTGTTATCCGAGAGGTCGAGCTTCGTGAGCTTCGTACACACGGACAGCAGCGAGATATCTTTCACTCCGCTGCCGGAGAGGTCAAGCTCCGTCACGTTGCTTTTGAAGGTCTTTCCGCCGAGGGTGATATCGATGATATCCTCCTTGGCCTCATCGCTGTAGATAACACAGCCCGGGAGTCTTTCCTTTAGCTGCTTGAGCTGGCTCTCCTTAATCTCGATATCGCAGATGGTCAGCATGGTGAGCTTGTTCAGGCCGTACAGGGGGGTGAAGTCCTCGATGTCGTTGCCGTCAAGGTGCAGGGTCCTCAGGCTTTTGAGCCCCGCGAGGGCGCTTATGTCTGTGATGTCATTATTGCTCAGGTCGAGCGATACGAGCTTTTCAAGGGGCTCGAGGAAATCGAGCGTCGTGAGCTTGTTGTCTGAAAGCTTCAGGCTCGTGAGTTGCGTGAGCTTGCCCACGTCGGTGAGCCTGCCGCTTCTCACTCCCTTGCCGGACAGATCGAGCACAGTCGTTTCAACATCGTACTGCTCGCCGCAGATGAGTACGACTTTGCCGCTGTCATACTCCTCCTTGGCCTTTTTCAGCAGCTCGATGCGTTTTTTTATGCTCTCGCTGTCGGAGTTCGAGCTTTCGAGTATCGCAATGGCGTTCACATAGTCGTACTTTGCTTCATAGCACTGGCTCATGAGCAGCAGGCACTCGTCGGTCTTGTTGATGGCCATGGCCTCGCGCAGTTTTTCAAGGGCCTTGTCATACTCGCCGTCATAGTAATACGTCTGAGCCTTTTCATAGGCTGTGCGGTATTCCTGCGTCTCTCCGCCTCTCTTGAGTGCAAGTATGAGCACCAGCAGAAGCGCAAGGACCGCCACGACCGCGGCGCATATGATTATGAGCTTCTTTTTCCGGCGGTGGTCATTCTCCTCGGCGCGCTGCTCGATAATGCGCTGCGCATTGGAGCTTGCGCTGCGCGGCTCCGTCTCCGGAGCTTCCTCCGGCTCTGTCTCATAGCCCTCCGTTTCGCGCAGGATGGCTTCCAGTTCCGGGTCGAAGATGCTCTTGAACGCCCCGGAGGTGCTTTCGAGTATGGTGCTCTCCTCCGAGCCTTTGCGGAGCCGCTCCTCGATATCGTCTTTTTTTATAACGACGGTCTCGTCCGCGTCAAGTATGTTTTTCTTATTATCGCTCATGCTTCCTGGATATCTCCTGTCGTCTCGCCGTCTTCGGGAGGAACGGCTGCGGGTTCTTCATTGTTTATAAGGATATCTATCGTCTGCTGTTCCTCGGAGCTTGCTCTCTCGGCCGCAAAATCGCGCTTTTTCATTGCAAAGCATATGAGAAGCAGCGACATCATAACGCACAGCACCGAGATCTCCGGAAGCCAGTCGCCGAGGCTCATGGCGTTTTCGTTGGCAAGCAGGGTGTTCCTGTCCTGAACAAAAATGTGGTACAGCAGCGGCAGCCCGAAAAGGGGCGCCAGCAGCCATTTCGTGCGTATCACACCAAACACGGTCGCTGTGTAAATAAGGGCGACCGCCAGATAAAGGCATATGCAGAGTATCATATGTATGACGCTGTCAAAGCTCAGCGCCTTTATTATGAAAAACACCACGCCCAGCACCACCGGGATAAAGCTCAGGCTGAAAAAGCGTCCGCCCATGTAGAGTATCACCGCGACAAACAAAAGGCAGCTGACTATGGGCAGCAGTATCTGCGTAAGCATAAATTCAGTGGTCTGATTTGCCCAGAAGCCCCAGTAGCCGAGAAGCCTGCAAAGCACAGAGATCAGCATGAAAAACGCCGACAGCTTAACGAAAACATTCTTCCTGCTCACCGAATATCTGAGCTTTTCTCTTTTCGTATCTTCGTTCATTTCCTTGTACCCCGTCTTATCTCAGAACGCCCAGTTCCCGTTTTTGAATATCTGCACGGTCTCGCCGCTTTCGGTGATGCCCGTGATGTCCAGATCCTCCGAGCCTATCATGAAGTCCTCGTGTATCATGGACATATTGACGCCCATTTCACGGCACTGCTCGAGCGTGTATTTGTCGTAGTCCCTGATGCAGTTTGCAAAGCCGTCGCCCAGTGCGAGATGGCAGGCGGCGTTTTCGTCAAACAGGGTGTTGTAAAACATTATCCCGCTGTTGCGGATGGGGCTGTCATAGGGCACGAGGGCGCACTCGCCGAGCATCCCGGCTCCCTCGTCCATGCTCACCAGCGTCCTGAGCGCATCCTCGCCCTTTTCGGCGCGGACCTCGCTCACCCTGCCGTTTTCAAAGCGGATGCTGAAATTTTCTATCATCGTGCCGCGGTAGGACAGCGGCCTTGTCGAATAAACGATGCCCTCCGCCTCGCCCTTCATGGGGCTTGTGAAGACCTCCTCGCTGGGGATGTTGGGGTTGAACGTCACGCCCGCGCCGAGAGTTTCCTCAGCTCCTGCCATAAACTGCGCCTCGGGTATGAGGCCGACGGTAAAGTCGGTGCCGTTTGAGGAGCTGTAATGCAGGCGGCGCAGCTTCAGCGCGTTGAGATGCCCGCAGCGGCTCTTGAGCTCCGCGTTATGCTCGCGCCATGCCGCAACGCCGTCATGCTCCGCGCGGGAGGTATAGAGTATCGCCTCCCACAGCTTCTCGACGGCTTCGTCCCCGGACAGCTCGGGAAAGACCTTTTTCGCCCACTTTCTCCCTGGTACTGCGGCGATGCACCACTGATATTTGTTCTCCATGGAGTCGCGGATGGGCTTTATGACGCCCCAGCGCATCTGCACGCTTTTTCCCCACTTCTCCTGATCGAGCGCATCGAGCCCCGCGGGGTCGGCCGATTCGAGGTATATCATGGCGGGAAGAGTTTCCGCCCTGTGCAGCAGGCGCTGCTTCTCCCAATCGGCGATGGTTCCGAGACGCTCAAGGCTCTGATACTGAACGTGCAGGAGCTTCAGCGGCTGGTGGGTCCACTCGACCCTGACCTCGGCGGCTCCCGCCCTGTAGCATTCCCCGACCACCAGCTCGACAAATTCCGGCTGGTCAAGCTCGGCAGAGATAATGACGTCCTGCCCGGCCTGTATATTCGCGCCGACGCGGACGATAAGCTCCGCGTAGCCTTTGAGTTTTTCCCCGTCCATATATTTTTACTTCCTTAATGCTTTGCAATCTTCGCCGCGGTGAGCGGCTTTATTATTTAAGTTATTCTATCACATAAGTTACAATATTACTACATTTTTATTGACGCGCCGGAAATTTTTTTCCGACAAATTCATATTGAGTTAACAAGTATCTTGTAATATAATTCATTATTATTGTTTTTCAAAAGGGTGAGCGTATGATCTCTAAAAATCAGTGGAGGATAATTGCCCTTACGGCCGCCGCAGCGCTGCTTATCGCTGCCTTTCTGACCGGTGTTACGGGCTTCATTGACAACATGGGCGCAGTCAAGGAAGCAGGGAGCGCATATACGGAGTTCCATGACGAGCTGGAAAGCCTGAGAGAAAACGACGGAAAGCTTGCCGAGGGCAAGTCCGAATATGAAAGCGCCAAGTCCGCATACGATTCGGAATACGCGGCCTACGAGGCCGAGTACGGCGAATATGAGGCCGCCGACCGCAAGTATAACGAGGACGTTCTGGAATACAACCGTCAGCTCATAGCGTACAGCGTGGGCAAAAACGCCCTGAGCGGCGCAGGCGCCCTTAGCGAGGGCAAAAGCCAGCTTGAGGCCGGCTGGGCGGCCTACAACGAGGGCAAGGCGGCCTACGACGCGGGAGCCGCGGAATTTCAGAAGCAGAAGCAGGAATACGAAAAAGGCGTCAGCATGTATGAGTATATGCTAAGCGCCATTGAGGGTCTCGAAGCCAGCGGCATGAGCCATGAGCAGGCGCTTCAGGCCGTAGGCGCCCAGGCGGGCATAGAGCTCAGCGATGAATACATCGCCGAAATGAAGGCGGGGCTTGACACGGCTCAGGCGCTTATCCCCGAGGCGGAGGCCAAGCTTGCCGAGGGCAAGGCGAAGCTTGACACGGCATATGACAAGCTCATGCAGGGCGAGGCCGGACTTGAGGCCGCCGAGGCGCAGATATCATCCGCGAAGGCTCAGCTCGAGTCCATAGGCAGCAGCATAGCGGGAGGACCGGCGCGGCTTGACGCGGACGGCAAGACCGTCAGCGAGACCAGGGCCGCCCTTGAGGAGAAAAAGTCCGCCCTTGACGCCGAGGCCGAGGAGCTTTCCGTGTATGAGGACATTCAGGAGAAGGTCAGCCGCGCAAGGGACAAGCTAATCGACGAGGGCTTCGGCACGGCCCAGGACGACACCGCGAAGCTGCTCAGCTCCGCCGGTGCGCATGAAGATAAGCTGCACGGCGACTATCTAAGGAGCCTCATCTCCTATATCCTGACCTACGCGGGACAGCTTCTTGCTGTCGCCGCCGCTGCCGCGGCTCTGCTCCTGCTCGGGAAAAAGCGCTTTCCGGCAGCAATGAAGCTGAGCTGCGCGGCCGTTGTTCTGGGCGTCGTCAGCGTTGTCTCTTCCCTCGTGTTCGGCGATGTTTCAACCCTTGCTTTCGCCGCTGCGGTGTGCGCCGCCGCGGGCGTGGGCCTGTCCAGAGAGCCTTCTGAGGAAGCATAAAAGCGCAAAATTACCGTGATGAGCATCACGGTAATTTTTTGCATACATATCATCGTTTTCGTTGCAGCGTCCTGATTATTGTGATAAAATTAGTTAAAAATTTTCGCTCAGGAGGAAGCTTATGGAGAAAAAGTGCTGGTATAAGGAAATGGCCGTATATCAGATCTGGTGCCGCTCGTTCTGCGACGGCAACGGCGACGGTATCGGCGACCTGTGGGGCGTTTTGTCGAAGCTGGACTACATTGCCTCGCTCAATGTCGACGGCATATGGTTTTCGCCACTTTATCCCTCTCCCAACTCCGACTACGGCTACGACATATCCGATTACAAGAGTATCCATCCGGATTTCGGAGATCTGGAGATATTCAAAAAGGTGCTCGACGGCGCGCATGAGCGCGGTCTGCGGGTATTCATGGATCTGGTCGTCAACCACACCTCCGATGAGCACCCCTGGTTTATCGAGAGTAAAAAGGGCGTGGACAATCCCTATCACGATTACTACTACTGGCGCAAGGGTAAGGGTAAAAAGCGCCCGCCCAACAACTGGGACAGCCTTTTCGAGGGCGGCGCGTGGGAGTATGACAAAAACCTCGACGAGTGGTACCTCCACATCTTTTCCAAAAAGCAGCCCGACCTCAACATGGCAAACCCCAAGGTGCGCGAGGAAGTCAAGGACATCATGCGCTTCTGGCTGGATATGGGCGTCGACGGCTTCCGCGAGGACGTCATAACCTATATCTCCAAGGCCGATGGCCTGCCGAGCGCGAAGGTGAAGCTCCCCGCCGCGACGGGTATGCAGTATTACACCAATCTCCCCAAGGTGCACGACTACCTTGCCGAATTCAAGCACGATGTGCTGGACTTTTACGACTGCTTCACCGTGGGCGAGGGGCCGCGCATGGAGCCCGACGCGGCGCTCAGCTACGTCCGCGAGGGCAAGGACAAGGTTCTGGACATGATGATAAACTTCTCCCATATGGAAGCCGACTGCTTCATGACCGACTTTATACAGAGGCCCTTTGACCTTCTAAAGCTCAAAAAGGCCTTCACAAAATGGCAGAAGGCCATGTACGGCAAGGGCTGGAACGCCCTTTACATGGAAAACCACGACCATCCGCGCGTGATAAGCCGCTACGGCAGCGAAAAATACCGCGTTGAAAGCGGCAAGAGCATCGCCGCGAGCTATCTGTTCCAGCGCGGCACGCCCTTCGTTTATCAGGGGCAGGAGATAGGCATGCTCAACACGCCGCTCGGAAGCCTTGACGAGTACAAGGACATCATGACCCACAACAACGCCCGCATCGCCAGGAGCCTCGGTCTGGGCAAAAGCACCGTGCTGAAGCTTGCGCAGAAGGCCTCGCGCGACAATGCAAGGACCTGTATGCAGTGGTCGGACGCGCCCAACGCCGGTTTCACCGAGGGCTCGCCGTGGTTCGTCGTAAACGACAATTACCGCGAGATAAACGTCGAAAGTCAGCAGAAAGACCCCGACAGCCTGCTTAATTTCTACCGCGACGCGCTGCAGTTCAGGCGCGATAACCCCGTCGTCGTTTACGGCGATTATGTCGAGCACCTGCCCAAAAGCCGTGAGCTTTTTGTCTATGAGCGCAACCTCGCCGGCAAAAAGCTGCTGGTCATATGCTCGTATTCGGAAAAGCCCGTTCGCTTTGACGCCCCCGAGGGCATACACCTCGACGAGGGCAAGCAGGTGTTCGGAAACTATGAGAACAACTTTGTGATATCAAACGGCTTTACCACAAGGCCGTACGAAATGAGGGTGTATCTGTTCTGATGAGACGGCATGACCGAGCCATAACGGAGCCTGAGCGCATCCGTGCGCTTATCGAAAGCTGCGATACCATACGTCTTGGCTTTTGCGACGGAAACGTCCCATATATCGTGCCGCTCTCCTTCGGCTTTGAGGAAAGCGGCGGCGTGTTCACTTTCTATGTCCACGGAGCAAGGGAGGGCCGGCGGCACGAGCTGGTCAAAAGATCGCCGTATGTGTGCGTCGAGGCCGACGTATGCCGCGCCTTTGTCGTTAAAGCCGACGGCAGCCAGACCGCCGATTACAAAAGCTTCATAGGCTGGGGCGAGATATGCGAGGTCAGCGGCGAGGAGGCCCTAAAGGGACTTGAGCTTCTGTGCCGCCACTGCGGCTTTGACTCCGTGGGCTGCTCTGAAAAAGTCATCGAGGCGACCTGCGTCGAGAAGATAACGGTACGCGAATTCACCGCGAAGGAGCGCTTCAAGCCGGCTTTACTATGATATATGAATAATTGCTGCCCATGGGCAGCAATTTTTTCAGCTTTGTTCCTTCGGCGGGAATTTCTGAACTCCCCAGATGCCGACAAGCACCGCGAGCATCGCTATGAGCGATACGGGCGAAAAGGGCTCATTAAGCAGCACTATGCCCGCCGCGACGGAGATAACCGTCGTAAGATTGCAGAGGCTTATGACGTTTGCCATGGGAGCGTTCGACACCGCATAGTTAAACAGGCTGTAGCCCAGAACGGAGGCTCCCAGCGAAAGATACAGCACCGAGAGGACAAATTCGCCGTTTGCAAGCGGCGCGGCGATCGCGCCGAGGCTTCCGCGCTGCTCAATAAGGGCAAGCGCCGTGTAAAACACCGCACCCATGACCTGCATGAAATATGTACGCTCATACACCGTGAACTCATCGGAGATGCCGCGGCTTATCACGCCGTAGGCAGAGCCCGTTATGACCGCAGCAATAAGGCACACAACGCCAATAAACCGTATCTCACCGCCGCTGTTTTCCGCCAGAGTGACGACAATTACGCCCGCTATCGACAGCAGGCTGAAAAGCCACTGGGCGCGGCTCGGCCTGTCCTTGAGAAACACCGCCGCCATTATGAGCGTGACGACGGGAATAACTGCGATCATCAGGCCGGAAAACGCGGAATTCGTGTAGCGCAGGCCGTACTGCTCACCGATGAAATATATGCAGGGCTCCATCGCTCCCAGCAGGAGCAGGGGATTTATGTTTTTGCCCCGGAGCCTGAGCTTCACCCTGCCGAATATTACCGGTATACTCAGAACAAGCACCGCGATGTCAAAGCGGTACGCTATCAGGACAAAGGGCGTGACGCTCTCCTGACCCACTTTGGAGGCGAGAAAGCTAAAGCCCCACAGGGTGTATACGCCTACCGCGGCGAGTATCGCCTTTACATGGTTTTTGCTCCTTGTCATGCCGCTTTCCTTTCGACCTTCATCCCGTCGCTGAATATGACTATGCTGCCCTCAAGGTCGGTGCGGTAGACCGTGACGTCGGCGTCATTAAGGCGGCTGAGGGTCTCTTCATGGGGATGCCCGTAGCTGTTTCCCTTTTCACAGGATATAACGCCTATGCCCGGCTGCGCTTCATACAAAAACTGATAGCAGCTCGAGCCCGAGGAGCCGTGGTGCCCGACCTTCAGCACGTCGCAGCGCAGGCTCGCTCCGTCGTTTATCAGGTCCTTTTCGGCTTTTGCGGTCATATCGCCCGTGAAAAGGAAGCTCGTGTCGCCGTACTCAAGGCGCATGACAAGGCTGTCGTCATTAGTGTTGTCGTAGTCCTCGAGCGGGCCTATGAAGCTGAAGCTCGCCTCGCCGAGGCGATAGCTCTCCCCAAGCTCGGGGACTGTCAGCTCAAGACCTGCGTCGTAAACCGCGTCGGTGAATATCTCATATGAGGGGCTGTCGCCCGCGTAGGGGGAGGTAAAGACCGTTTCGACCTCGAGGCTTTCCACCACGGCGTCCAGACCGCCGCAGTGGTCGGAGTGGCTGTGGGTGCAGACAAGGTAGTCGAGCTTGTCGATGCCGTGCCTGTCGAGATACTCAAGCACCGCGTCAGCCGCATCCGGCTCGCCGGCGTCGATGAGCATATACTCACCATTGCAGCACACAAGCTCGCTGTCGCCCTGCCCGACGTCTATGTAATGCACATAAAGTCCGTCCATCGGGACGGTGACGGTGTTTTTCCTGCCCTCCGCGCTCTGCCATATCAGCAGCGCGACGGCGACCAGAACTATCACCAGCGCAAGCAAGGGATTTTTCTTTGCAAATCCGGCAAACCTATTAACATCGCTTTTGCGTATTTTTCTGCTCATAATGACCTCCGGCTTCATTAAACAGCGAATATTTTCTCACATCGCGGCGGAAAAAGCAATATTAAAGCTTTTCAAATCGCGTCTGATATTTTATAATGTCTGAAAGAAAAGGATGTGAAGACATGAAATATATACTCATAATCGGCGACGGCATGGCTGATAATCCCGTCCCCGAGCTCGGCGGGCTGACTCCGCTGCAGTATGCAAAAAAGCCGTTTATCGACGAACTCGCCTCCAGGGGCGAGGTGGGCAGCGTTCTGAACGTGCCCCGCGGTCTGCCCGCCGGAAGCGACACCGCGATAATGTCCATATTCGGCTGCGACCCCAAGCTCTACTACACCGGCAGGGCTCCCCTTGAGGCAGCCGCGACCGGTATAAAGCTCAAGGCAGGCGACGTCGCCTACCGCTGCAACATGGTGACCTATGAGGAGGGCGATATGCCCTTTGAGGAAAAACGAATCCTCTCCCACTCGGCAGGCTCCATCGAGGGAGAGGTCTCCGACGCGATAGTGACCGCCCTGTTTTCCGACCCGGAGTTTGCGCCTTACGCCGAAAAGGCCGGCATGAGCGTGAATCTCGGCCACTCGTTCCGCCATATCGCCGTGCAGTCTCAGGCGGACATAAAGGGCATCGTGCTCGCCCCGCCGCACGACCATCTCGGCGAAAAGATCGGCCCCCTGCTCCCCTCCGGCTGTGCGAATGCCGCGGTGCTGCTTGAGCTCATGAAAAAGGCAAACGAGATACTTGAGCATCATCCCCTGAATGAAAAGCTGCGCGCGGAGGGTAAAATGCCCGCAAACGGCATCTGGTTCTGGGCCGAGGGCACGGCGGTAAAGCTGCCCGACTTCAGGGCCGCCAACGGTCTCGACGGCGTTGTCGTGTCCGCCGTTCCTCTCTGCCACGGCATAGCCGCCCTGACGGGGCTCGGCTTTGTGTGCCCCGAGGGCGCAACGGGCGAGCTCGACACCGATTACGAGAGCAAGCTTCAGGCGGCGCTGGATATCCTCGCAGACCACGACTTTGCCGCCGTTCACGTCGAGGCCCCCGACGAGTGCACCCACAACGGCGATCTCAAGGGCAAGATCCAGGCCATCGAGTGGCTGGATACACGCATGATACGCCCTTTGGACGCCGCCATGCGTGAGCGCGGCTGGGATTACCGCCTGCTCTTTTTATCCGACCACAAGACCCTCACCTCCACCAGGGGGCACGACGGCGACCCCGTACCTTACATGATATATGACAGCCGCTGCGGCTCAGGCTGCGGCCTGCCCTACACGGAGGAGGGCGGCGCGAAGGGGCCGCAGGTCAATTCCGGTGTCGCGCTCATGTCAATGCTCTTTGAAAAATGAAAAGTATCAGCGAGAAAGCCTATGCAAAAATAAATATCTCCCTTGACGTCACGGGAAAGCGGCCCGACGGATACCACGATATGCTTATGGTCATGCAGTCGGTCACGCTCTGCGACGAGCTTTGCCTTACGCTCACCGGAGACGGCGTATGCCGCGCCGCGTGCGACCTGCACTTTGTGCCCTCCGACGAGCGCAACCTTGCCGTAAAGGCCGCGAAGCTGTTCTTCTCGCACTGCGGCCTTGAGGGCACGGGCGTCAGGATAGATATAAAAAAGCACATACCCGTTGGCGCGGGCATGGCCGGCGGCTCAAGCGACGCCGCCGCGGTGCTCAGAGCTCTCAATCACCTCACAGAAAAGAATTTAAGCTGCGCACAGCTCGAGGAGCTGGCCGCTCAGATAGGCTCGGACGTCGCCTTCTGCATCGCAGGCGGCACTCGCCTTGCCTCCGGCAGAGGCGATATACTCAGCCCTCTGCCGCCGCTGCCTGACTGCCATATCGCCATATGCAAGCCCGATTTTTCCACCTCCACCCCCGATTTTTTCAGGCGGCTGGACGCGGTCAGGCTCCGCTGCCACCCCGACACAGCCGGTATTCAGGCGGCCCTCGCGGCGGGCGATCTCGGGCAGATAGCGCGTCGGATGTACAACGTGTTTGAGGACGTGCCCGACAGGCGTCACTCCGCTATAGCGCACATTAAAAGTCTCATGCTCGACTGCGGCGCGCTGGGCGCGGTGATGACCGGCACCGGCTCCGCGGTGTTCGGAGTTTTCGACGACCTGTCCTCCGCGAAAAGGGCGGTCGTCAGTCTCAAAAAGGAATACCGAAGCTGCTTTCTCGCGCAAAATATGCCGCGCCTTGATGTATAAAAATAGTCAAAACCGCCGATACTGTGTACAAGTACATAGTAAAGGCGGTTTTCTAATGACTGACAATAAACTGAAAAACTGGGAGCTTGCGCTGCTTTTGGCGCTGTGTGTAACTCTGTGCGTGTGCACATGGGCCGAGGGGCGGCAGCAGGTGATCAGCGGGGGGCTCGTACGCCTGCACGTTATCGCGGCCTCCGACGATGATGCCGAGCAGTCTCTCAAGCTGCGCGTGCGCGACGAGGTGCTTGCATATCTTTCCCCGAAGCTCGATAATGCCTCCGGCGCCGACGAGGCTCAGCAGATCATAAAAAGCGAGCTTCCGAACATCAAGAAAGCGGCGGAAAAGTCCGCCGAGGGGCGCGAGATACAGGTCTGCCTGAGCGAGGAATACTATCCCACGCGCGAGTACGAAAGCTTTTCTCTGCCCGCAGGGCGGTATCAGTCGCTGCGGGTGATAATAGGCGAGGGCGAAGGGCACAACTGGTGGTGCGTCGTATTCCCGCCGCTGTGCATTTCCGCCGCCGAGCAGGAAAAGGCGATGGACGCGATGAGCGACGAGGAGCGCGGTATCATAACCGAGGCCGAGGGCTACGAGATAAAATTCCGCCTCGTGGAGCTGTGGGGCGAGCTTATGGAACTGATAAACGCCGGATAAAAGCCAATAATGAAAATTACAGCGGCAGACTGATGAAGTCCGCCGCTGTTCAAATTATTTCTTTCTTTTTCCGAAGATGCCCTTGGTCTCCACGGTCTCGCCAAGGCTCTCGGCAAAGGCCTTCAGAGCCTCTTTTTGGTTGGAATTAAGCCCCTTGGGCACCACGACCCTTACGGTCACGAACTGATCGCCGCGGCCGGTGGAACGCAGATACGGCACACCCTTGCCCTTGAGCCGGAACATGGTGCCGGTCTGAGTACCCTCGGGTATGGTCAGCTTGACCTTGCCGTCCAGAGTGGGGACCTCGATCTCCGCGCCGAGCGCGGCCTTTGCAAAGGATATCTCCTGGTCGAGCAGTATGGACGTGCCCTCGCGCTCGAAACGCGCATGGGGCTGTACAAGGATTGTCACGAGCAGGTCGCCGGCGGGGCCGCCGTTGAGACCGGCATTGCCCTGACCGCGCAGGGAGATCGTCTGTCCGTCGTCTATGCCGGCGGGCACGTTTATGTTCACCTTATGCTGGCGGCGTATGCTGCCTATGCCGCGGCAGGTCGGGCAGGGGCTGTGTATTATCTTGCCGCGTCCCTTGCACTTGGAGCACTGGACATTGGACTGCATCATGCCGAAGGGCGTGCGCTGGGTGGTCTTGACCTGGCCGCTGCCCTTACAGTCGGGGCATACCTCGGCGGTTGTTCCCGCGGCGCAGCCGGAGCCCTTGCAGTCGGGACACTGCTCGATGCGCGTCACCGTAACGTCCTTTTTGACGCCGAAGGCCGCTTCTTCAAATTTTATATTCAGGTTTGCGCGCAGATTATCGCCCTTGCGCGGAGCGTTGGAATTTTTCCCGCCTCCGCCGCCGAATCCGAAGATGTCGCCGAATATATCGCCGAAGCCGCCAAAGCCTCCGAAATCGCCGAAGCCGCCAAAGCCGCCGCCGAAGCCCTGATTGGGGTCAAAGGCCGCGTGGCCGAACTGGTCGTACTTTGCGCGCTTATCCGGATCGGACAGCACCTCATACGCCTCGTTTATCTCCTTGAAGCGAGCCTCGCAGTTCTTGTCACCGGGGTGCAGATCGGGGTGATTTTCCTTGGCAAGCTTTCTGTATGCTTTTTTGAGTTCGTCCTCGGATGCGCCCTTCTGGACGCCGAGGACCTCATAATAGTCTCTTTTATCTGCCATATGGGTACCTCAATATGAGTTTTTGACAGTCTGCGGGCACGCTTTCGCGTGCCCGCGTGATAATTACTTGTTGTTGTCGTCGTCAACAACGGTGTAGTCCGCGTCGTAGTACTCCTGACCGTTACCGTCGGTGCCCTGCGCCTGCTGCTGATTGGGGTCGAAGCCAGCCGCGCCCTGCGCTGCCTGAGCCGCCTCATAGAGCTTTCCGAACACGTCGGTGAGCTCCTTGGTGGCCTGCTTGATGCTCTCGGTGTCGGTGCCGGTGAGCGCGGTCTTCAGGGTCTGGAGTTTTGCCTCGATCTCGCTCTTTATCGAGGGATCTACCTTGTCGCCCATATCCTCAAGGGTCTTCTCGGTCTGATACACGATCTGATCGCCCTGGTTGCGGACGTCGATCTCCTCCTTGCGCTTTGCGTCCTCTGCGGCGTACATCTCGGCCTCCTTGACGGCCTTGTCGATGTCCTCCTTGGACATATTGGTGGAGGAGGTGATGGTTATGTGCTGCTCCTTACCGGTACCGAGGTCCTTTGCGGAGACGTTAACGATACCGTTTGCGTCGATGTCGAAGGTGACCTCGATCTGAGGAACGCCGCGGCGGGCCGGTGCGATGCCGTCAAGATTGAAGCGGCCGAGGCTCTTGTTGTACTGGGCCATCTCTCGCTCGCCCTGCAGGACGTTTATTTCAACTGCGGTCTGGTTGTCGGCCGCGGTGGAGAATATCTGGCTCTTCTTGGTGGGGATGGTGGTGTTGCGGTCGATGAGTCTGGTGCACACGCCGCCCAGGGTTTCGATGCCGAGGGACAGAGGAGTTACATCCAGCAGCAGGACGCCCTTGACGTCGCCGGCCAGAACGCCGCCCTGGATAGCTGCACCGATTGCGACGCACTCGTCAGGATTGATGCCCTTGAAGCCTTCCTTGCCGGTGAGCTGCTTGACCATCTCCTGAACCGCGGGGATGCGGGAGGAGCCGCCGACCATAAGGACCTTGGAGATGTCGTTTGCGGTGAGGCCGGAGTCGCTGAGAGCCTGCTTTACGGGGCCCATGGTCTTCTCGACCAGGTGATGGGTCAGCTCGTTGAACTTTGCGCGGCTCAGAGTTACGTCAAGGTGCTTCGGGCCGGTAGCGTCGGCGGTGATGTAGGGCAGGTTGATGTTGGAGGTGGTCACGCCGGACAGCTCGATCTTTGCCTTCTCAGCCGCCTCGCGCAGACGCTGCATTGCGACCTTGTCGGTGGAAAGGTCGATACCCTCGGCCTTCTTGAATTCGTCAACAAGGTACTTGGTGATACAGGCGTCGAAGTCATCGCCGCCGAGACGATTGTTGCCGGCGGTCGCCAGAACCTCGATAACGCCGTCGCCGATCTCCAGAACGGAGACGTCGAAGGTGCCGCCGCCGAGGTCATAGACCATGATCTTCTGGTCGGATTCCTTATCCAGACCGTAGGCCAGCGCAGCAGCGGTAGGCTCGTTGATGATACGCTTTACGTCGAGACCGGCGATGCGGCCTGCATCCTTGGTCGCCTGACGCTGCGCGTCGGTGAAGTATGCGGGAACGGTGATGACCGCTTCGGTAACGGGCTGGCCGAGATAGCTCTCGGCGTCGGCCTTCAGCTTCTGAAGCACCATTGCGGAGATCTCCTGAGGAGTATATGATTTGTTATCGATGGTCACCTTATAGCTGGAGCCCATTTCGCGCTTGATTGAAGAAATCGTGCGGTCGGGGTTGGTGATAGCCTGACGCTTTGCCACCTGACCTACCATTCTCTCGCCGGTCTTTGCAAATGCAACGACGGACGGAGTGGTGCGTGCACCCTCTGCGTTTGCGATAACGACTGCCTCGCCGCCCTCCATAACGGATACGCAGCTGTTTGTCGTGCCGAGGTCAATACCTATAATCTTACCCATTTTTATTTCCTCCTATTGAAAGTGAATTAGTCTATGAAATCAATTTATAATTCAGTTTGCCACTTTTACCATGGCAAAACGGATTACCCTGTCATTTAGCTTGAAGCCCTTCTGGAACACCTCGACGACTTCGTTTTCGCCGAAGCTGTCGTCCTCGATGTGCATGACGGCGTTATGCATATTCGGGTCAAAGGTCTGACCCTTGGCTTCGATCTCCGTGATACCCAGCTTCTTGAGCGTCTCGTTGAACTGGGTCATTATCATCTCAACGCCCTTGCGATAGGCTTCGTCGGCGGTGGGCTGCGCCAGCGCCCGTTCAAGATTGTCGTAGACCGGCAGGAACTTCAGCAGCGTGTCGGCCTTTATATCGGCGTACAGCGACTCGCGCTCCTTCTGGGTGCGCTTGCGGTAGTTATCGTACTCGGCGCACAGGCGCAGATACTTTTCCTTTTCCGCACTGATAAGCTTTTCGGCCGCTTCCTTTATTTCGGACTCCTTTTTGGATTCCTTCTTCGCCTTTTTTTCCTTCTTGGAGTCGGTCTTTTCCTCGACCTTCTCTTCGGTCTTTTCCTCCGCTTTTTCCTCGGTCTTTTCTTCCTTTGTCTCTTCTGCGGAGGTCTCTTTCTTAGTGCTCATCTATGATGTCATCCCCTTTGATGATTAGTTTGTTATGCATTCCCGACGGAGGTGCTTCGCCGCCGCCGAGCCGCCTTGAAAGGCCCGCCGCGAGAAAGCTCAGCTTCGCCGCGACGGCTGAATAATCCATTCTCGTGGGACCCACGACGCCTATCAGGCCCTTGGTATTGTCGCCCATGTCGTAGCTTGCTATCACTACGCTGGAATCCTTGAGCTCCTCGGCCACGTTCTCGGGCCCTATCAGAACCCTGACCTCCGAGCCTCCGGCAAATATCTCGTCCGTGGTGCCGGACAGCACGTGCCCGCCCTCGGCAAGATAGCTCATCAGCTTGTGCGCTTTTTCGGGGTCTTTGTACTCGGGCTGGCCCAAAAGCCTGTTCTCTCCGGTGACATAAGCCTCCACCTCCTGCTGGCTTGCCAGCGTCTCCATCGTGAAGGAGGCGATAACGGAGGTAAGACCCATAGTGTCTCCCGCCGCGCGCTCCGTGGAGCTTATGAGGATCGGCGTTATCCTGTCGTTTGAAATGCCGGTGAAGTTTGCGTTGAACAGGGTGGCAAGCTTGTTTATCATACCCTGATCGACCGAAATGGGCAGATGCACCAGCTTATTCTTAACAGTATTGTTGCTCAGCATCACAACAATTATGAATGTGTTGGCGTCGATGTAGATGAGGTCAAAGCGTTTTATCGTCGCCGGCGCGTAGGCGGCGATGGCAAGCGCGGGATAATCCGTCAGCTGCGAGGCGATCTTTCCGACGTCGCTCATCATGCTGTCAAGCTGCATCATCTTCTCGTTGAGCCGGCGGTTTATCTCCTCCGTCTCCTCAATGGAGAGCTTTTGCTTTTCCATGAGCTCGTTGACATACAGCCTGTAGCCCGCGGGAGTGGGGATACGTCCGGCGGAGGTGTGCGGCTGCTCAAGATAGCCCATCGCGGTCAGCTCTGCGAGCTCGTTGCGGATGGTGGCCGAGCTGCAACCGAGATCAGTGATACCTGCAATGGCTTTACTGCCCACCGGCTCGGCTGTTTTTATATACTCCTCTATCAGCGCGCCGAGTATTTTCTTTTTCCTTTCGCTGACACTCATTTGGCACTCAACCTTCTCATTTGCTGGCACTCTCGCCCTACGAGTGCTAATATAACATTATTTTTCTCCTATGTCAAGGCTTTTATTCAAAAATTTGTGTGAAAATTTATATATTTTTTTACGCAAAATTGAGCCTGCCGATTTGGCAGGCTCAATTTTGATACATTTTCAATTCAAAAAGTCGCGGAGCTTTTTGCTGCGGCTGGGATGGCGGAGCTTGCGCAGGGCCTTGGCCTCTATCTGGCGTATGCGTTCGCGGGTGACATTGAATTCCTTGCCGACCTCCTCAAGGGTGCGGGTACGGCCGTCGACGATGCCGAAGCGAAGCTCAAGCACCTTCTTTTCCCTCGGGGTCAGGGTCTCCAGCACCTCCATGAGCTGCTCCTTGAGAAGGGAGAAGCTCGCTGCCTCCGAGGGCTCCGAGGCGTCCTCGTCGGGTATGAAGTCACCGAGATGCGAATCCTCCTCCTCGCCGATCGGGGTCTCAAGCGACACGGGCTCCTGTGCTATCTTCAGAATATCGCGAACCTTGTCTACGGGCATGCCCATCTCCTCGGCGATCTCCTCGGCGCTGGGGTCGTGGCCCAGCTCCTGCAGAAGCTGGCGGGATACGCGGATGACCTTGTTTATCGTCTCGACCATGTGCACGGGGATGCGTATGGTGCGGGCCTGGTCGGCTATAGCGCGGGTGATGGCCTGGCGTATCCACCACGTCGCATAGGTGGAGAACTTATAGCCCTTGGTGTAGTCGAATTTTTCGACCGCCTTGATAAGGCCCAGATTACCCTCCTGAATGAGGTCGAGGAACAGCATGCCGCGGCCCACATAGCGCTTTGCAATGGATACGACCAGGCGGAGGTTGGCCTCGGCCATACGGCGCTTTGCATCCTCGTCGCCCTCGCTCATCTTTATCGCGAGCTCAACCTCCTCGCCTGCGCTCAGCAGGGGCACCTTGCCTATCTCCTTGAGGTACATACGCACCGGATCGTCGGTGCTGTAGGTCTCGATATCCGCCTCGACCTCGACGATCTCCTCCTCGGTGACCTCCTCGATCTCGTTGAGCTCCTCGATCTCCGGCAGGGCAATATCGTCCAGCATAGGCACGACGTCGTCGCCGCTTATGTCGATATCAAGGCCGTTTGCCTCCAGGCTGTCATAGAACTTGCCGATAGTCTCGGCGTCGACGCCCTTTTCCTCGAGCGCCGCGATCTCCTTCGTGCTGATCTTACCGTTTTTCTTGGCCTTTTCCAGCAGCTCGGCAAGAAGCTCGTCGGGAGTCTTCACTTCGTCCGGCTGAGGCTCCTCGGCCGGCTTCTGTCTGCGTTTCTCGGACTTTTTGGCGTTTTCCTCATCGGCCTGCTCAAGCAGCTTATCCGCCGCAAGCTCGAGTTCTTCCTCGGTCATGACCTTGTTTTTCTTATCCATCTGTGTTACCCCTCATATCCTTTGGTTTCTTTCAGTCTTTCTGCCAGCTCGCGCAAGTCCTCCGCCGAGTGCGCAAGCTCGTTCTGCCTCTTTATCCTGCCTATGTAGTCCGACAGCGCCTTTTCGCCGTTGCGGAGCATCTCCGGCTTTTGCAGGACCGACGCCAGCAGCGACGCCTCCTGAGGCAGCAGTACGGCGCTCACCGTCGCCATGCTGATGATCTCGCCCTTTTCAAATTTTGATTTGAGCACCGAATATATCCTCGCCAGCACCGGCGAGGAAAACTCCTCCGGCTCGGGCAGGGTCTTGCCCCTGCATATCCCCTGGTCGAGGTACAGGAGCCTTATGAGCCCCTCCTCGGCCGCCGCGGACTCGGGATTTTCATAGCGAAACTCCTTTTCCTTCGGCTGAAACTGCTTTTCCGGGTGGGCCTGATTTCTGGCGTCGAGCCGCTGCGCCGAGCGCGTGAGCTTTTTTCGGCGGCGTTCGACCTCTTGTACGACAACGTCGTTCGAGACCCCCGCCATGCCCGCGATGCGTATGGCATAGACCTGCCGCTCGACCGGTCCCGGCAGCCGCGCTACCATATCCGACGCCTCTTTAAGGAAGGCGACCTTCTGCTCGTCCACGGAGAGGTCGTATTTGTCCGTCACCGTCTGCAGACGGTAGTCTATGTGGTTTTCCGACTTGTCCAGCAGGTTTCGGAAAGCGTCGGCTCCCTTGGTCTTTATATACTCGTCCGGGTCCTTTGCTCCGGACATACTGAGCACCTTCACCTTGACATCCAGCTTATCCAGCAGGCCGATGGCGCGCTGTGCGGCCTTTTTGCCCGCGCCGTCGCTGTCATAGGCGATGATGACCTCCCTGGTGTAGTGGGAAATGAGCCTCGCCTGCTCGGGCGTGAGCGAGGTGCCGAGAGACGCGACCGCGGAATCGAAGCCCGCCTGATGCATCATCACGACATCAATATTCCCCTCTGCCAGTATTATATGTCCGCTCTTCGACTTTTTAGCCAAATTAAGTCCAAAAAGGTTGCGGCTCTTGTTGAATACCAGCGTTTCGGGGCTGTTCATGTACTTTGGCTCACCATCACCGAGTATCCTGCCGGAAAATCCGATAACGTCGCCCCTCACGTCTATGACCGGGAACATAAGTCGGCTGCGGAAGGCGTCGTAATGCCCGCCGCTTTTCCCTTTGCGGACAAGTCCCGCGTCAAACAGCTCGTACTCGGAATAGCCGAGCTCCTTCATCGCTTTTATGAGACTGTCCCATGTGTCGGGCGCATAGCCGAGTCCGAAGCGCTTTGCCGTCGCGGGCGTTATCTCGCGCTTTGCCATGTAGTCGAGGGCGGGGCCTCCGCCCGGGCCGCTCAGGCAGGAGTAGAAAAACTTTGCCGCGTCGCGGTTGAGCTCCAGCATCCTGCGTCGCTTTTTCGCCTCGCGGTTATCCTCCTGCTCGGGCATGGCCATGCCCACGCGCTTTGCCAGAAACTCGGCCGCCTCGGGAAACGTGAGGCCCTCGATCTCCATTATGAAATTTATCACGCCGCCGCCCTTGCCGCAGCCGAAGCAGTGATATATCTGCTTGTCGGGAGACACGGAAAAGGAGGGCGTTTTTTCGCTGTGGAAGGGGCACAGGCCGAACAGATTCGAGCCGGAGCGCTTCGTCAGCCGCACATAGCTGCCGACAACGTCGACAATGTCGTTGCGCTCGACAAGCTCCTGCAGAAATGCCTCAGGTATAGCCATTTTCTCTCCCCCCTTTATCGTTGTGCCGAGAGCTATTTTACCGTCCAGCTCATCGGGATGAATATCTCGCTGTATTTTTCCATGGCGTAGCCGTCGGTCATACCGGAAACGTAGTCGCACGCGGCGCGCTCCCTGCCCTCGCGCTCGGCTATGAGCTGAAGCTCCGCGGGCATTTTCTCCGGATGCTTCACATAGTATTCAAAAATTCCGGCGATGATGCCGTCAACCTTGCTCTCCTCGCCCTTTGCGATGGGATTTGTGTAAACGTCCGAATACATGAAGCTGTGGAAAAAGTCCACCGCCTCCTGCATATAATCGCTCATTTTTATAACTCCGCCGCCGCTGTTTTCGATGAGGTCGAGCATGATGGAGTTTATCCGCTCGCTGTTTCGCTCGCCGCAGCGGGTGCGTATGATCTCCGGCACGTCCTCCTCCCTGAGTATGCCGGCACGGATAGTGTCGTCAAGATCGTGGTTTATGTACGCTATGCGGTCGGCAAGCCGCACGACGGTGGCCTCCATAGTATCGTCCGGCGCGCCGTGGGTGTGGTTGAGAATGCCCATGCGCGTCTCGTAGCAGAGGTTTAAGCCCCTGCCGTCCCGCTCGAGCACGTCCACAACGCGAAGCGACTGCCGGTAGTGCTTGAAGCCCGGCTCATAGATGCGGTCGAGCGCCCGCTCGCCGGCGTGGCCGAAGGGCGTGTGCCCCAGATCGTGCCCCAGCGCAATGGCCTCGGCCAGATCCTCGTTGAGCTCCAGCGCCCTTGCCGCGGTGCGGGCAAGGCGGGAGACCTCAAGTGTGTGCGTCAGCCTTGTGCGGTAATGGTCGCCCTCGGGCTGGAGGTAAACCTGTGTCTTGTGTTTCAGGCGGCGGAAGGATTTCGAGTGGGTTATCCTGTCGATATCGCGCTGGAAGCAGGTGCGTATCTCGCATTTGGGCTCGCTTTCGCTCCGCCCCTTTGAATTTTCCGCTCTCACGCCGTATTCGCAGACGAGGCTGCGCTCGGCGATCTCACGTCTTTGCCTCGGGCAGGACATTCTATACCTCCTTCATATCATACCGTTTTCGCCCCTTATCGGGCAAAAATAAGAGCATTGAAGATGCCCTTCAATACTCTTATACGACGCAAATTCTCATTTCCCTTTATTTTTTAAATAATTTTTTATGAAGTCAACCTCCACAGAAAATAACAGCCTTAATTCGCTGCTGATTACCTGACACGCACCGGCATGAATTCCTCGCCGGTCAGGCGCACCACGGCGGCTCCCGCGGTAATGTCGGCGACGCGGACGGCGAAAGGCTCCGCCGCCTCCTCGGGCAGCAGAAGCTTCAGGCAGACCCCCGCGCCGTATTCGACGTCCTGCACCACGCCGCCGGAGGCCGCGCACTCAAGCTTTATCCGCTCGAGCAGCGAATATGTACAGGGCACCTCCGCCCTCACCCAGCGACGCACGACGGACACGCCCGCCGCGTCGAGCGCGTCCTTTGCGCTCTTTGTGTAAGCCCGCAGGAGTCCGCCCGCGCCGAGCAGCACGCCGCCGAAATACCTCGTGACGACGCACACGACGTTCTCGATACCCTCGCGCTTTAGCACCTCGAGCATCGGTATGCCCGCCGTGCCCTGCGGCTCGCCGTCGTCGGAATAGCGCACCGCGCCGCCGCGGATAATATAGCACCAGCAGTTATGGCGCGCGTCATGGTATTTCTTTTTCATCTCGGCGACGAAGGCCTTGGCCTCGTCCTCGGTCCCGACCATGCGGACATGACCGAGAAAGCTCGAGCGCTTTTCGGTAAACTCGGCCTCGCCCGCCCCCGCGGGGATATAATACTCGCTCATTCAGTCCTCCCAGTCCTCTTTGGCCTCGGTATAGCCGGGGATGAAGCGCTTTACCTTGCCGAAGATATCCGGCGGCACGATGACCTCGGCCTCGATGCCCTCGTCGGTATACTCCATTCTGATGACCGCCGCCTCGCGGTTTAAAAGGTCCGCGACGCCGGCGCTTGAATAGGGTATCTTCAGGGTCACATGATGGCGGCCCTTGTCAAGGAGCCTTGACAGAGCCTGCACGAGCTCCTGCACGCCCTCGCCGCTTTTGGCCGACAGGCACACGACATCCTCGCCGTGGGGCAGGATGCCGACATAGGCGTCGCACTTGTTGTACACCCTGATGCAGGGCGTTTCGTTCGCGCCGAGCTGATTTATAAGGCTGTCGACGACCCTTGCCTGCTCCTCCCAGTCGGGGTTTGAGATGTCGATAACGTGCAGCAGCACGTCGGCATAGGAAAGCTCCTCAAGCGTAGCCTTGAAAGCCTCGATGAGGTGGTGCGGCAGCTTGCGGATAAAGCCGACTGTGTCGGAGATGAGCGCTTCGGTGAATTCATCGATGCGCAGCTTGCGCGTTGTGGTGTCAAGGGTGTCGAAAAGCCGGTCGTTGGCGGGGATATCGGCGCCGGTAAGGCAGTTTAAAAGAGTTGATTTGCCGGCGTTGGTATAGCCCACGAGAGCCACGACGGGGACGTCGTTTTTATCGCGCTTACGGCGCTGGGTGCTGCGCACCTTGCGCACCGCGGCAAGCTCCTCCTCAAGCTTCTGTATCTTGCGCCGGATGTGGCGGCGGTCGGTCTCAAGCTGGGTCTCGCCGGGGCCGCGGGTGCCGATGGGCGACGAGCCGCCGGAGGCAGTCTGGCGCACAAGGTGCGTCCACATACCCGTCAGCCGCGGCAGCAGATACTTGTACTGGGCAAGCTCCACCTGGAGCTGACCCTCCCTCGTGCGGGCGCGCTGGGCAAAGATATCAAGTATCAGTCCTGAGCGGTCGAGCACCTTAACGCCGAGCTCCTCGGAGAGCACGCGCATCTGAGAGGGTGAAAGCTCGTTGTCAAACACCGCCAGATCGCACTCGTTCCGCTCGATGAAATCCTTGAGCTCGGCGACCTTGCCGTCGCCTATGAAGCTGCGCGGCTCCGGTGTCGGGCGGTTCTGGATAAACATACCCACGGTCTCGCCGCCCGCAGTCTCGACCAGGGCGGCAAGCTCCGCCATGGAGATATCCGTCGACCGCTCGGAGATGTCCATCGAGTTCGCGCTCAGTCCGGCCAGCACGGCGCGTTCTTTTTTTATATCGTTATTTTCCATCTGTACCTGTCCTTTGAATCTGCTTACTGTACCTTAGTATACCAAATAATATCCCTTTTTCAACTGTTTTAGCACAGGCAAGGCACTCCGCCGGCATTTACCGCTTGCTCTTTTGACTGTCATATTATAAAATGTAAACACTATACCGGAATTGATTGGAGCATTTGATATGACAGTTTTGGTAACGGGCGGCATGGGCTATATCGGCAGCCACACCTGCGTCGAGCTTTTGGAGCGCGGCATGAACGTCGTCGTCATCGACAATCTCGTCAACAGCAGCGCCGAGGCCGGGCGCCGCATCGAGCAGATAACCGGCAGGCCGGTCATTTTCTACGAGGCTGACGTGCGCGACCGCGAAAAGCTCGACGGGATATTTGAAAAGCATGATATCGACTGCGTCATACACTTCGCCGGTCTGAAGGCCGTGGGAGAATCGGTCGAAATGCCGCTGGAGTATTACGACAACAACCTCGGCTCGACCATCACCCTCTGCGAGGCGATGCGCAGCCACGGCGTGAAGAAGATCATCTTTTCCTCCTCCGCCACGGTCTACTCCGCCGACAACGAGATGCCCCTGTACGAGACCTCGCGCACCGGCGGCTGCACCAACCCCTACGGCTGGACAAAATTTATGTGCGAGCAGATACTGCGCGACTATGTAAAGTCAGACCCCTCGTGGAGCGTCGTGCTGCTGCGCTACTTTAACCCCGTCGGCGCTCATCCCAGCGGTCTCATCGGCGAGGATCCCAAGGGCATACCGAATAACCTCATGCCCTATATCTCTCAGACCGCAATCGGCAAGTTCGAGTATCTGCGCGTTTTCGGCGACGACTACAACACCCACGACGGCACCGGCGTGCGCGATTACATCCATGTCGTCGATCTCGCCCGCGGCCATGTCGCCGCCATTTCGTACATGGAAAATCACTGCGGCGAAAGCGTGTTCAACCTCGGCACCGGCGTCGGCTACAGCGTGCTGGACATGGTGCACGCCTTTGAGAAGGCAAACAGCCTGCGCGTGCCGTACAGGATCGTGGGCAGGCGCGCAGGCGATATAGATATTTGCTACTGCAGTCCGGAGAAAAGCAAAAATGTGCTCGGCTGGACGGCGGACTATGGCCTTGAGGATATGTGCCGCGACAGCTGGCACTGGCAGTCCCTGAACCCCGACGGATACAGAAAAGAATGAAAAAACCGACCTGTTGGTCGGTTTTTTCATATCACTTCTCACTACACGGGCGTCGAGTCCGGTTCGGCGTCCGGCAGCGTGGGCAGGAGGTCCTCCATGCGCAGCAGCATGGTGGCCGCCTGAGCGCGGGTCGCGCCACGCGTCGGTCTGACGGTGTTATCCTGATATCCGCGCACGACGCCGGCTGAGCACATGGCGTTTACCGCCTCGTATAGACCGGGGTCGACGGCGGCGCTGTCGGAAAAGCCGCTCAGCACGTCGTCCGGCGCGCTCAGTATTTTCCCGCAGGAGCCTATGTAGCGGTACAGCATTGCCGAAAGCGCCTGACGGCTGATGCTCGCCCTCGGGCGGAAGCTGCCGTCGGCATAGCCGTTTATAATTCCTCGGTCTGCCGCCCACGCCAGCGCGTCATAGCACCAATAGTCCTTTGGAACATCGGTAAAATTCACCTTGAGCCCGTTCACATCGGGCTGGCCGGCCATACGGTACAGCACTGTCACCAGCATGGCGCGCGTCAGCGGCGTATCGGGCGAAAACTCGGTCGCGGTAACACCCTTGAAGATGCCCTCGGAGACAGCGCGGTCGACCGCGTCATAGCACCAGTCCCCGACGGCGACGTCGGTGAACACATTCCCTCGGGAGGTGTAGGTCAGCATGGCGACCGTTCCCGGCTGATAGCTCGGGGCGTACACGCGGGCGCGGTAGGTCGTATCCGGTTCAAGGACGATACTGTCCCCGTATCGGACGCTGTCGCGCGTGGGAACGCTGCCGTCGGCAGTGTAGTATATCTCCGCGCCGGAAAGGCTGCTGCTTATCGTCAGCCTGCCGTCCGAGACCGTCATCTTCGGCGCGGGGGCGGGGGTATATTCGACGAACTTCTCAACGGTATCCGTGCGGATGCCGTTCCATTTTATGACCGTCACGGCTCTGACGGTCGTATCCTTCGCAACAAGGAACGGCCCCGTGTATTTTGTGCTGTTTTTCGGGGTCGGGAGCTCGCCGTTGAGGGTGTAGTATACCTGGCCGCGGCTGTCCCCGCTGAGGCTGACGAGCTTGCCCTCCGATGTGTTTTTGACCGTGATAACGGGCTTTTTTATCGCAGGGTCGGTGCCGTAGGAGCCGGGATAGCAGGAGTAATAAAGCTTGCCGTTTTCGAGCTTCACTCCGCGGCGCATGAACATCTCGCTGAGCGTTACGAATTCGTAGCCCTGAGCCTTAAGGGTGTCGATAGCGCGCAGAGCCGCGGTCACGGAGGTGGAGTGCGTGTCATGCAGCAGGGCGATGGAGCCGTCGCGGGCCTGCTTTATGAATTCGTTGTACACCGAATCGGCATTCTGCGTCTTCCAGTCATATGTATCCATCGACCAGTAGAAGCAGGGCACGTTCGCCGCCGCCAGCACGCGGGCGTTCTGGTCACCGTAGGGCGGGCGGAGCATATATTTAAAGTCGATGCCGATGGCCTTATCGAGTATGCCGTCGTTTTTTGAGAGCTGAGCCTTGATCTCCTTATCGCTGAGGGAGGTCAGCGCGGGGTGATCGTAGGTGTGGCTTGCGATCTCGTGCCCCTCCTCCCAGGCTCGCTTCACGAGCTGAGGATTATACTCGCTCATCGTTCCGACCATGAAGAAGGTGCAGTGTACGCCGCGGGCCTTGAGCCCGTCGAGCAGCCGCGCAGTGTTCTTCGACGACGGGCCGTCGTCGAAGGTCAGGGCGATGAGCTTGGGCCCTGCCGCCTGGGCCTGCAGCGGCATGATGCCGGCAAGCATCAGCACTGCAAGGAAAATCGCTGCAAATCTTTTAATCTTTTTCATCTCTTAAAACCCCAGCTTTACCATATTATTATCGTTTGCAAGACCGCTCATCTCCGCGACGAAGAGTATCTCGTCGACTCCCTCCTGCGTAACGAGCTGCCGCGCAGAACCCATGTAATAGCGCATATCCAGCATTATGATGTTTTCAAAGTCGGCCGTCAGGAATGGCACGAGGCTGTTTGCAAAGGAGTCCTTTATGATAAGCAGCGTCTTGCCGTTATCGCAGCCTCCGGTGATGGTCGTCTGCCCGTAGTTGCCGCCGAAGAACACCTTATACTTGTCCTTTTCGTTCTTCGCCTCGTTATAGTAAAAATCTATATCCTTACCGTCGGCGGTTACCTTCACCGTGCCGGCCACGGGCGCGATATACACGCTGTCCGGACGCGCCGAGGGATCGAGCGTCTTTGAATAGGTCGTGCCGAGGAAATCCTCGCTGAAAAGCTCGGGCTGAGCGCTGTAAGCTCCGTCGGGCATATACTCGCGGTAGGCCGTGTAAGCTCCGTACCATGTCCAGTGGTGGTCGGTGCGGTAGTATATCTGCTCGCCCTTATTTGCGCTCAGCGCAGAGTAAAGGTCGGGGACGCTCACGCCGTCAAGCAGCCCGCAGGCGGTATCGTACATGGCCTGCGCGTCATACATGAGCGCGTTGTCCGGCAGCTTATCGCTCATGACAGTACCCGTCGCGGGGACGAGCAGCACGCTCGCGGGGACGCCGCTTTCCCTGATAAAGTCGTTTATGAGCGCAAGGTTCGACTCAAATTTACTTTCGTCGACGTCCTCCGGAGTGATCTTTTCCATGTAGTAGCCGTCGCTGCCGAGGTAGGCCCCGCCTATATCCCTGAAGCCGGCGGCTTTTTTCAGTCTCGTTCCGAGCTCCGTCCATACGTCGCGTGCGGGAAACTGGTCGGACATATAATCAGTCAGCTTTTCCTGAAATCTTCCGCTGAGGACATCGTCGCCGCGCAGCTCCGGCGCGGTCTGGAGCATACGGTTCTCATTGTCGGAAAAGCTCCTGTCCTCGCCGAGGAAAACGAACACCGACGGCAGGACGATCACCGCAAGAAAGAGCGCGATAAATGTAATATAAAGCTTTTTCATCACGCTCACCTCTTAAAATCTGAAGTACAGGAAGGGATTGTAGCTGTCGCCTATAAGGAACACCATGCTCAGTCCGAGCAGGAGCAGCGTCAGCACCGACTTCAGGATGAAAGCCGGTCTCTCGCCGAGCCTGCCGCTGAGGGAGATCATGAGCTTTTTGGGAAGCTCCGTAGAGGCGACGCAGCAGATAATGAGCAGCACGGCCTTGGTGGTCAGCCAGTAGAGATCGAGGCCGCCCAGAGCGCCGTTTGCACCGAACATCGAGCCGAGGAATGGCAGCAGCACCGTTATATCGTCGCAGGCAAAGATGACCCAGCCGAGGACTATCAGCAGCAGCGAATAGATATGCCGCAGTATTTTCGGCGCCCTGTCAAGCGCTTTGAGCAGGAACAGCTTTTCGACGAACAGGACCGCGAAGTAGTATAGCCCCCAGAGCACGAAGTTCCAACCCGCTCCGTGCCAGAAGCCGGTGAGCGTCCAGACGATGAGCAGATTCAGCGCCTGCCTTGCAAAGCCGCGCCTGTTGCCGCCCAGCGGGATATACAGATACTCTCTGAACCATGTGCTCAGGGTTATGTGCCAGCGCCGCCAGAAATCGGTTATCGACACCGACTGATACGGGTAGCGGAAGTTCTCGGGGAATTTGAAGCCGAACATCCTGCCGAGGCCTATGGCCATGTCCGAATAGCCGGAGAAATCAAAGTATATCTGGAAGGTATAGGCTATCGCGCCCAGCCACGCCATAAGTGCGGAGCTGCTGCCGCCGATGGCGTATATCTCCGACCACAGGGCGCCGATCTGGTTTGCAAGCAGTACCTTTTTGCCGAGGCCGACCACGAAGTGCATCGCGCCCTCGGAGAAATCCTGCGCGGTGACGCGCCTGTCACTGAGCTGTCCTTCCACATCCGAGTAGCGGACGATGGGGCCCGCTATGAGCTGGGGGAACATGGTGATGTACATTCCGAAGTCAATGATGTTCCGCTGCACCTTCACGTCGCCGCGGTACACGTCGATGGTATAGCTCATGGCCTGGAAGGTATAGAAGGATATGCCTATGGGCAGGGCAAGCTTGAGCAGGTCGAAGTTTGCGCCGAAGGCGGCGTTAATGTTGCTTATGATAAAGTCCGTGTACTTGAACACGCACAAAAGCCCGAGATCGATAACAACCGACAGTACCAGCATAAGCTTCAGGCGGCGGCTGTTCTGCCTGTACTTTTCCATCAGCAGGCCGAAAACATAGTTTGCGATGATGGAGAATATCATCAGGAACACATATTTCGGCTCGCCCCAGGCGTAAAAAACGAGGCTTGCTATCAGCAGGAAGAGATTTCGTCCCTTTTTCGGGCAGATATAATAGCCCAGAAGTACAAGGGGCAGGAATATGCAAAGAAAAATCGTGCTGCTGAATACCATCTGTATATATCTCCGTTTACTTTGTAAATTCGCGGAATGCGTTCTCGACCGCCGCTGGAGCGTCGCACATGATGAGCAGCGCGAAGCTGCCCTCGGTTTTTATCACAGCGCTTTCGGCTCTTTCGGCCTGTTCCGGCTCATAGGTTTTGTAGAGCCGGACGCGGCCTTCAAGATGCTCACGCAGACTGTCGGCCGCGGCGGAAGCGTCAGCCTTGTCTTTGAGCCGTATCACCGCGATCTCATAGGCCATGCCGTCGGCGGCGTAGGCGAGAAAATAATCCTGAACCTTATTATAATCCAAATCGGACAGATATGAAAAGGTTTTTTCGCCATTTTCTTCACAACTTCCTGCTGTTAACATCTCCGGAAGCCCGGGATCCGCCGCCAGCATGGCTTTTTGCAGCTCGTACATACTTACGTCGCCGCTTTCGCCGCCGCAGGCGCCGAGTGACAGCGCAAGCGCAAAAGCGCACAGTGCGCAGAGAAGCTTCTTAACCATAGAAGGCACCGTCCATGTCATCGACGTCATAGCTTATATCCCCGAAGGCGGAGGAAACGGCCTCATCCAGCTTTTCATATGCGTCGTCGGGAAGGTCCGGCTCAGGTTCCGCGGTGGGCTCCTCAAAGCCCATTATGTACACACAGAGAACATAGCCCTCCTCGGTGGGCAGCCAGCTCCACTCCATGCCTACCGCGCCGTTGTAGCCGCTCATACTCATGATGGTGCTGATTTCATCGAGCATCGCGCCCACGATCTGCGCCTCGGCGTCGCCGATCTCCTGACCGAAGCTGAACGCCGCGGTCGGCTGCATATTGTCCATAGCCTCTCGCAGGGCGGCGGGCAGGGCGTAAATATCCTCGCACTCGGTCCGGTTCATATACGCGTAATTGTACTTATAGCCCTCGGCGGCGGGGAAGAAGTCGGTGTTCCAGTCCTGATTGCCCATCTGGGCGTTGTCGCTGAGGTTGAAGTGGGCATAGTTCCCGACGCCTGCGTCGGAATAAATGTCCGTGTGGTACCACTCGCCGTCGAGCCTGACGAGATCCCATGAATGGGACAGGTACGAATCGTGCACCACCATGCACTCGATGTCCATCATCTGCATGAAAAGCCTGAAGGTGGTGGCGTAGCCCACGCAGACGGCGTTGTGGTACTTGAGTACGCCGTAGGGATTGTCGCAGTCAGCCTGCGTATCGGGGACCACCAGCAGTGAGCCGGAATCGAACGTAAGATTATGCGTCATCCAGTCGTAGACCGCAAGCTCCTTTTCATAGTCGGACATATCCCCGGTGATTATCTCGTCCAGAACCGCGGAGGCCATGTCGAGGGTCTCCCTGTCCTTATCCGAAAGTCCGGAGCTGTTGCCGGACTTGTACGCATCAGAGATATTCGTCGTGTCTTTTATCACATATTCGCCGCCTATGGTGACGTCGTTTTCCTGCGCGACATCCTCGCTCTCGCCGAGGACCGCGTCAAGGCGCTTATCCGTCTGGCTTATCTTATACAGCATCGCTGCATTGAGCAGCATCAGCAGCGCCAGCAGAACCGGTACCGTGATATTAAGTATGTTTTTTGTTTTTTCCTTCATTTCAAACCTCCGTAGGTCATTGTATCGGCAGTATAAATACGCCCGCGCGGGCAAAATGTTCCCGCTGTCGAACTGTGTGGTTTCAAACCGTACAGTTAATATACGTCAGCCTCATATTTTTGTCAAGCTATTTTAACACTTGCTTAAAATGGCAAAAAATTATATACTGTATCCGTAGCAAAATTTCTCGGAGGCGTTTCATGACAGATTTGAAGTTTTATTTTGACGGCACCAACGGCAAGCCGTTTGAGGGCGAGGTCGCCGTCAGTACGCTTATAGCAAAGCTGGGCGAAGCCGACGACGTCGGCAGTCTGCCCTTTGAATATTCCGATTCGTTTTTCTCGGGCTCGGCCTGCTCATATAATCACAAGCTTGCGATCATGAGCATGGGTATGACGATGAGCTCCTTTACCATCAAAAACGACGGGGACAAATACATACGCCGCCTGATGCACGACATCGGCTGCGACGACCGCACGATCGAGAGCAAAAAGTTCGGCGATCAGAAGCCCTGCGACGATACCTGCGGCTATATTTTCGCGGCAAAAAGACTGCCCGGGGATAATTATCTGATTCCGGTCGTTATCCGCAGCCACCGCTACGGCGGGGAGTGGGTCAGCAACGCCCATGCCGTTGAGGAGGACTGCCCTGACTTCGCGGCAGGCTTTAAGGCCGCCGCCGACGGAGTTTACAACGCCCTGCTCGGCTATATCGCACGCCGCGGCTTCGACAGGTCGAAGCTCAAGCTCTGGATATGCGGCTTCAGCCGCGGGGGCGCGGTCTCCAATCTCCTGGGCGCAAGGCTCAGCTTTGAAAGCGGGATATCAAAGGACAATATTTTTGTCTATACCTTCGCTTCGCCCCTGACGGTCTATGACCGCCGCGCCGGCTTTACGGACAATATTTTCAACATCGTCTCGGAGATGGACGCCGTGCCCCGTCTCCCGCTGCGCTACTGGGGGCTCAGGCGCTACGGGACGGATCTGTGGCTGCCCTGCAAGGCGCGGCGCGGTGCTGAGGAATATGACCGCCTGCTCGAAGCCATGCGCTCCCGCTTTGCGGAGATAATGCTCAAGCTGGGCGTCGAGGCCGAGTATACGCCCATCGACGATCAGGAGCAGGCGCTGGACCTGTTTTTTGACTATGTGGACGATCTGCTCGACTGCCCGGAAAAATACCGGGACGACGGCTATCAGCAGCTTTTTATGGAGTATCTGCAGAGCAAGCTCTCGGGCAGTATGTTCGAGCTGCGGAAGTTCCTTCGCTTTCTGCTCTCCGGCAACGAGGAGATGGCCGACGGGTTCTGCTCCCTTATCGAGCAGTGGCATGAGCTCAAGCCCATTGAAAAGGTGCAGCGCATAGGAAGCCTTCCGGCAAAGCGCAAGCCCGGGGACAAATCCCCCGCGACCGAAATAATCTTCATGTGTCTGGGCATCCTGCTGCGGTATGCCGCTAAGCTCACCGCAACCAAGGTCACCGGCGGCACGCAGGATTATTTTTACGATCAGCTCGTCGCCCTGCTCGTGGACGCATACCATAACGCCGAGAGCTCCGCCATCATGCAGCAGCACTGGCCGGAGGTGTATCTGGCGTGGCTCAAGGCGGCTCCCGAAAGCGAGCTTTTCCGCACCGACAGCTACAGCCGCATCAGCGTTAAATGATAAAACATTTTGTACCAAGGAGGCAGACTATGGATAAGACCCTTGTTGTCATGGCGGCCGGCCTCGGCTCACGCTACGGCGGCGTAAAGCAGATCGAGCGTCTCGGTCCGGACGGCGAGATACTGATGGAGTACGCCATCTATGACGCGCTTGCCGCGGGCTTCAATAAGATCGTTCTGATCGTAAAGCCGGAGATACTCGAAGACGTCAAAGAGCTGTTCGGCGACCGCATCGAGAAAAGCACCGGCATAAAGATCGACTACGCCATCCAGACAGCAGACCGCTTTACCGAAAGCCGTCCGGAATTCAGAGCCAGGACAAAGCCCTTCGGCACCGTCCACGCCGTCATCTGCGCAAAGGACGTAATCACCACGCCCTTTGCCGTCATGAACGCCGACGACTACTACGGCAGGAGCGCCTTTGAGGCCATGTCGGCCGAGCTCGAAAAGCTCAGCGGCGCCCGGGAGGCGACCATGGTGGCCTACCGTCTCAGGAATACCGTCAGCCCCTTCGGTACCGTCACGCGCGGCGTGTGCATGATAAGCGGCGGCAAGCTTCAGAAGGTCAAAGAGACCTACAAGATAAAGCTCATGCCCGACGGCAGCATACGCGACACCTCCGCTTCCGAGGGCGGCCCGCTTCTGGAGCCGGACACCTTTGTGTCCATGAACCTCTGGGGCTACCATCAGGATATCCTTCCCGTTATGGAGCGCTATTTCGCAGATTTCCTCGCGGCGCTGCCGGAGGGCGAGGTGAAGGCTGAGTGCCTGCTGCCGACGATGATGGACGAGCTCACCGCCGCAGGCAAAATAAGCATCTCCGTTCTCAACACCAACGACCGCTGGTTCGGCCTGACCTATCAGGAGGACAAGCCCGGCGCCGTCGAGGCGCTTACGAAGCTGCACGAAAGCGGCGTATATCCGCCCACGCTGTGGAATAACTGAACATTAAAACCCGCTTCATTGTTGATATGGTGTCAGACAGATCGTGTAGGGGCGAGCATCGCTCGTCCGCGGACGGCCAATGGCCGCCCCTACAGAGTTTTCTTTCCACATATCAACAATGAAGCGGTTTTTATATTTATTTTATGAACGCCATTATTTCATCCGGACTGCCGGCCACGACATAGGGTCCGTCGCCGGAATCGGCAAACACGGCATCGTCCCCGATGTAGAGCTCCATGACAATGAGCTCATCGCCGCAGTCGAAGCTCAGGCTGTAATCCGGCTCACCCTGCGGGGTACGTTTTACGTCCGTCAGCGGCGTCATCAGCGCCTTGAGCTTCTCAAGTCCGTCTGAGTCCTCCACATAATACGTATCCCCGTTTGCGGAGGTAAAATACGCGGCTTTCGCGTCTATATCCAGCAGCTCGGCGGTCTTACCGTTTATGTTATCTGCCTCGGCTCTCTCCTCATCGGCAATATCTTTGCCGGCGTCGGCATAACTATCCGATTCGTCGACCGCACCGAAGAGCATATCCGTCGTTTCACCGGCACTGTCGGCGCCGCTATAGCTGGTACCGCCGAACAGCACTGCTTTTGCCCCGACAAGCACCACGAGCGCAAGGCAGGCCGCGGCGGAAAGGCACTTTATCCACATACCGCGCTTTTTCCTGCCGGCGATGGCGCGGACCTCCTGCATGACGGACGGAGCAATGTGTTCGGGAGGCTCCTCCATACCTTCGCTGAGGGCGGCGGAGACGGCGGTGAAGGCCTCGTAAAGCGCCCTGCATTCGGGACAGCCTGCGATATGAGCCTCAAGCCCGGCGGTTTCTTCGGGGCTGAGCTCGCCGTCTATGAGACAGCTTATTTTTTCTCTGTAATATTCGCAGTCCTTCACTTTTCCGCGCCTCCTTTCCCTGATACCGACGCCGCACCGTCGGAAATGTTCCCGTCGCACAGCAAAAGGGCGCACAGCCGCTTGCGGGCGCGGAAGATGCGCGATTTGACCGTGCCCTCCTCCAGACCGAGCGTCTGCGCAAGCTCGGCATAGCTCAGGCCGCCCAGCTCCCGCAGAACGAGTATCTGCCGCTGCTGCTCGGGAAGCTGCTCCAGCCCCCGGCGCACGGCCTCCATGCTGAGCTTTTTCATGAGCTGCTCCTCGGGATTCTGACTCATATCCGGCAGCTCGAAAGTCGCCCGGTCGTCCTCGTCGGCGGTGCTGAGCGATACCTGTGGATGCCGTGAGCGGCTGCGCAGAAAGTCAAGGCAGACGTTCGAGGCGATGCGGTAAAGCCATGAGGAGAACTTGCTGTCGCCCCTGAAGCCGCTCAGGGCGCGGTAGGCCTTTATAAAGGTCTCCTGCGTCATGTCTGCCGCGTCCTCGGGATCGCCGACCATCCTAAGCGCGATGTTATAGACGTTTTTCTCATAGGCGGTGACGAGCTTTTCAAAGTCGTTTACGTTGCCCCTGAGCACGCTGCGTATGATCTCGTTTTCAAAAAACTCCGTCATATCAAGTCTCTCTTTATGCCTTTTACGATCCTGCGCAGCTCCTCAAGCGTCTCCACACGCACGAGCTGCTGCTTATAATATCCCGCGTGTGCAACGCCCTTGAGATACCACGGTATCTGGTGCCGCGCCTCAAGGCAGGCGAGCCTTTCCCCGAATTTTTCGGCGTACAGCTCCGTCTGGCGAAGCGCGAGCTCTATCCGCTCGGAAAGCGGAGGCCTTTCCTGCACGGGCCGCCCCTCCAGCAGTGCGTTCGACTGCTCGAATATCCACGGGTCGCCGAAGCTGCCGCGCCCGATCATTGCGAGGTCGCAACCGGTATAGCGCAGGATATGCTCCGCATCCTCAGCGGAAAAGATATCGCCGTTTGCGATGACCGGTATACTGACCGACTTTTTCACATCTCTTATAACGTCCCAATCGGCACGGCCGGAGTACATCTGCGCCCGCGTCCTGCCGTGGACGGCGACAGCGGAGGCACCCGCCTGCTCCATGAGCCTTGCAAATTCCGCCGCGTTCACGCAGCCGCCGTCAAAGCCCTTGCGGAACTTCACCGTGACCGGTACTGTGACGGCCCTTACGACGGCCTCGACTATCCTCGCGGCCAGCTCCGGGTCTTTCATAAGTGCCGAGCCGTCCCCGCTCTTGACGATCTTGCCCACCGGACAGCCCATATTGATATCCAGGATATCCGCGCCGGAGTATTCCAGCGCCATAGGGGCCGCCTCGGCCATTATCTCCGGCTCGTGGCCGAAGATCTGCGCAGCGCTCGGATGGAGGATATCGGGATTATACAGCAGGCCCTTTGTCTTTTCGTCCTTATACACAAGAGCCTTGGCGCTCACCATCTCGGTGGTCGTCATGGCGGCGCCGAGCTCGGTGCAGACAGTTCTGAAGGCAAAATCGCTGACGCCCGCCATGGGCGCGAGGGTCAGCCGTCCCTTTATCTCAACTCCGCCTATGCTTACCATATGATATCAAGCCCCACCGGGCAGTGGTCCGAGCCCATGACCTCGGGCAGGATGTAAGCGTCCTTTATGTTTCCGCGCAGGCGGTCGGACACGACGAAATAGTCGATACGCCAGCCGACGTTCCTCTCGCGGGCGGCGGCGCGGTAGCTCCACCAGGAGTACGCGCCCTCCCTGTCGGGATACAGGAAGCGGAAAGAGTCGGTAAAGCCCGCGTCGAGAAGCTCGCTGAACTTGCCGCGTTCTTCATCGGAAAAGCCGGGGTTAAAGTGGTTTGTCGAGGGATTTTTGAGGTCTATCTCCTCGTGAGCGACGTTCATGTCTCCGCAGACAATGACGGGCTTGAGTCTGTCCAGCCCGCAGAGATAGTCTCTCAGATCGTCCTCCCAGCTCATGCGGTAATCGATGCGCCGCAGGCCGTCCTGAGAATTGGGCGTGTAGATGCAGACGAGGAAAAAATCCTCGTACTCGAGCGTCAGCGCCCTGCCCTCGTCCTCGTGGCCCGGAATGTTATATTTTACGGACAAAGGGGTATGCTTTGTAAAGACAGCGGTGCCGGAATAACCTTTTTTCTCGGCGTAGCTCCAGTAGCTTTCGTAGCCCGGCAGGTCAAGGCTTATCTGCCCCTCCTGAAGCTTCGTCTCCTGGATGCAGAAAAAATCCGCGTCGAGCGCCATGAAGATCTCCTCAAAGCCCTTTTTCACAACGGCTCTGAGGCCGTTTACGTTCCAGCTTATAAATCTCATCGGTCAATCCCCCTTGCGTCGGACAGCGCTGCGTCCCGCAGACGCGGAAGCTCCCCTGCCGAGCCGTTTTTCGTGTTTTCGGTCTTCACCGCGACAAGGCGGTTTATCTTAACGCCCTGCTCGTGGAATTTTGCCTCGTAGTCGGTCATCACGCCGCGCACGCCGCCGCAGTGCAGATCGTTCGTGACTTCCCTGAGCTCCCAGCCCTCGGACTCAAACTGCCTGAGCGACCAGTCGAAAAGCGGGCGATTGTCGGTTTTGAAATGTATCTGCCCGCCCATGGGCAGAAGGTCGGCGTAAATCCTCAGGAAGTTTGGCGAGGTGAGCCTGTGCTTTGCGTCGCGGCTTTTCGGCCACGGATCGCAGAAATTTATGAAGATGCGCCCGACATCGTCCGGTGCGAATATCTCCCGCAGCTTCAGAGCGTCGCGTGAGATAAATCTCACGTTTTTTACGCCGGCATCGCACACGCGTTCCATGGCGATGACCATAGCGTCCTCAACGCGCTCGAGCGCGAGCAGCATGACACCGGGCTCGCTGCGCGCCGTGTCGAGCGTGAACCTGCCCTTGCCGCAGCCGATCTCGAGCCACAGCGCACCGAAGTCCGGAAACTGCTCGCGCCATGCGCCCCTGAGCTTTTCCGGCTCCTTTATCTGCACCTGCCCGCATTTTTCCATGCGCGGGATCAGATTCGGTTTTTTCCTCATTCGCATTTTTATCACTCTCCACGGATAAAATAGCATATTCCGCGCAAAACATCAATCCAAATTAATTTGTGCTGTTTTTGTATAATTGTTGTCAAATATATATACTGTTTCTGACATTTTACTACTTGAAACGGCAAAAAACATATGATATAATTGCCCAATCGAAGGAAAAACGTATTTTTCAGGTTTTTCGTCTTTCAAGGAGTGTTTTTTATATGAAGCGTGTAAAAGTTTCCAATAATGTAATCCGTCGTCTTCCCAGATATTTGAGAAAGCTTGACGAGCTCTCGGAAGCGGGCGTGAGCCGCATTTCCTCCAGTGAGCTCGGCCGTCAGCTCGGCCTCACCCCCTCTCAGATACGTCAGGACTTCAGCTGCTTCGGCGAATTCGGCCAGCAGGGCTACGGATACAAGGTAACTGCACTCCGCGCCGAGATCGCCTCCATCCTCGGTATGGACAGGGGCTTCACCGCGATCCTCATCGGCGTCGGCAACCTCGGTCAGGCGCTTATGTGCAACTTCTCCTTCAAGGCCTGGGGCTTTGACCTCAAGGCCGCGTTCGACGTCAAGCCCGAGCTCATCGGCACCGACTATGAGGGTGTTCCCATTCTGGACGTCGCGACCCTGCCCCAGTATCTTTCCGAGAACAAGATCGACGCCGCCGTTCTCTGTGTTCCCAAGGCTCACGCCGTCGCCACCACCGAGCTTCTGACAAGGCACGGCATAAACGCTATCTGGAACTTCACCAATGTTGAGCTCACCTCTCCCGAAAGCAGCACCATCGTTGAGAACATCCATTTCTCCGACAGCCTTCTTTCCCTGAGCTACTACATCTCTGAGGATCTCGACGAAAAGGCTGCCCGAGCGGCAAGACTGAATAAATAATCACACTATTTAAAACGGGCGGTAATTTACCGCCCGTTTTATACCGTATACAAGGCCTCGACAGAGTTCGCGCCCGCAGGCGCGAATAAAGTCTGATCCGTTTTCTCCGGCGACATGTGCGTCGGAGAAAACACTTCTC
>OLSB01000097.1_pt1 | contig 96708 bp, 100 predicted proteins | sample 1672071 | NCBI WGS metagenome assembly OLSB01 (sample SAMEA3136642, study PRJEB25190) | human gut metagenome | biome: human gut; feature: human-associated habitat; material: faeces | place: Austria | collected 2013
TAGAAAAAGAACATGAAGAAAGATATAAAAAATTATTAGAAAATGTAGAAGATGGGTTAGTATTTTCTAAAGATGGAGATAAAATTTGGAAATGTAGAAATTGTGGACATATTGTAATTGGTAAAGAAGCACCAGAAATTTGCCCAGTTTGTAGTCATCCAAAAGCATATTTTGAAATAAAAGCAGAAAATTATTAATATATTAGTAAAATAAGAGATACCTTTTTGTATCTCTTATTGAAATTAAAAAAGGAGGAAAAAATGGCTAAATATAAATGTCAATTATGTGGACATATTTATGATGAAGAAAAAGAGGGAGTTAAATTTGAAGACTTACCAGATGATTGGAAATGTCCAATGTGTTTTGCACCAAAGAATATGTTTAAATTAGTAGAAGAAGATGCAAAACAAGAAGAAAAAGTAGAATCTAAAGAAGAAACAAGAAAGAATGAAAATAAGCTAGAAAACTATTTAAAAGAATATACTCGTAGTACAGACGAAGTAGAACAAAGAATGGAAGATATCCATACAATGGCTATTACAGGAAAAAGTATTATTTCAGCAATGGGAACAAAGCTACCTGTAACTAGCTGGAATGATATTCTAATTCTGGGTGGACAACTTAGCAAAATGCCACTTTTTGAGGATGAAGAAGTTAGTCTAAGAACAGTAATTGGTAAAAATGCGAAAAAGCCAATGATTTTAGAAACACCTGTATTTGTAACACACATGTCTTTCGGTGCATTATCAAAAGAAGCCAAAACAGCCTTGGCCATAGGAACGAAAAATGTAAAAACAGCAATATGTAGCGGAGAAGGTGGAATATTACCAGAAGAATTTGAAAATGCTTATGAATATATTTTTGAATATGTGCCAAATAAATATAGTGTTACGGATGAAAACTTAAAAAAGGTAAGTGCAATAGAGATTAAAATAGGTCAAGGAACAAAACCAGGAATGGGAGGACACCTACCCGGAGAAAAAGTAACAGAAGAAATTGCAAAAATAAGAGGTAAAAAAGTAGGAGAAGATATTATTAGTCCATCTAAATTTAAAGAGATTGAAACAAAAGAAGACTTAAAATCTCTAGTAGATGAATTAAGAGAAAAATCAGAAGGAAGACCAATTGGTGTGAAATTTGCAGCAGGACATATAGAAGAGGATCTAGAATTTGCTTGTTTTGCAAAGCCGGATTTTATTACAATAGATGGGAGAGGTGGTGCAACAGGTGCAAGCCCTAAAATCATAAAAGATGCAACAACAGTACCTACAATATATGCACTATATAGAGCAAGAAAATATTTAGATGAGCATGGAGAAGATATATCACTTGTCATAACGGGAGGACTAAGAACTTCATCAGATTTTGCTAAGGCAATTGCAATGGGAGCAGATGCTATCGCTATTGGAACAGCTGCAATGATGGCAATTGCTTGCCAACAGTACAGAGTTTGCAATAATGGAATGTGTCCGGTAGGAGTAGGAACACAAGATTCAGAATTAAGAAAAAGATTAAATATTGAAAAAAGCAGTAAAAGGTTAGAGAATTATTTTAATGTTGTAAATGATGAATTAAAAACTTTTGCAAGAATAACAGGAAACAAGGATATTCATAATTTGAGTAATTATGATATTGTAACAACTAATAGTGAAATTTCAAAGAATACAAATATTATACATGCATAATAAAATTTAGAAAGTTATATATTGATTTGAAAATATCTAACTTTTATGTTACAATCATCTCGATAAATTACAATTTTATAGGGAGAAAAAATGAAGGCGACAATTATATATTATGCAAGAAGTATTACAAAGCTATTACAAAATATTACATTTTTGTAATATAAATAAATCTTATTGATATTACAAAAAAAATATAGTATTATTAATATAAATATCTAAGGAGGATATACAAAATGAAATCAGGTCGAAGAATGAAGAAAACAAAAAATAATTCTAAAATAATGAAAAAATTAGCAATTTTTATAATTATTTTATGTGTAATTTATATAATAATAAATAATAATGAAAATGTCAATTTGTATTATAAGTCATCTGCAAACCAACTGCAATATAAAAATTTATCTTATGTAGACCTTCAAAATCCAAGTTTTGAAGTAGATAGCTTTGATGATACCAAAGGAGTGACATATAATAAGAGTATTACTGGATGGAAAACGCCAAGTAGTGATGGAATAATAGGAGTAAGATATAATCCAGACATTCTGAATGATACTCAATATTTTTTTGAATTGAATGAATCAAAAGAAAATTCATTATTTTATAATGTTCAACTAGAAGAAAATACAGATTACAATTGGAGTATAGTGCACCGCTCACGTACATTTAAAGGAGATAGCGGATATTGTACTGCTGCTGTAATAATAGGACCAGAACAAGAAGTTGAGCCATCTAAAAATTCAATAGATTTACAAGATCAATTTATGAAAATAACAACATGGTTAAAAGAAAATGACAATATGAAAGTAGAAGTTATGACTGGCATTTCGGAAGAACATGTTGTATATACGAGTAAATTTATAACAAACGGTGGCTTTAATTCAGAATCATTTAGTTTAGAACCAACAGATGAATGTACAGAAAAATGGAGTGTGTGGCTTGTTAAAGATTCAGTATATTGTTTTGAAGAATATAATGTACAATTTAATTCTAACAATATATCAGATGCAGTTGTTGCAATATCATATTTTGATACTACACTGAGCGATAAATCATGTGGAAATTTAATTAAAGAATTCAAAATATATAATGATAATGTAGATGTTCTAAATATGAATGCAGAAGAAGTATATGAAAACAATAAAACATTATTATCCGCAATAGATTCCAAAGGATATGCAACATTACCATCTGCAAATTCCGCAAGTGCTACTATTAAAGAAGGAATATGGAACTCGACTGAAGCCTCTAAAAAGTTAGAAATTGGAACCTATAATTCAAGACAAAATGCATATGGATTAGTATCACTTTCAAGTATAAATGCATCTGATGGGGAACAGTTTGTTTTGGGTGCCAATATATATCAAACAGTTGCGATTTCTGCTTGTGAAATGGTAGAAATAACTTTCGACGGAAGAAGAACATTAGCTTCAAATTCAGACAAGAATAGGCTTTATGTTACAAATAGCACAAATATTCCTTCAGAAGATCCAAATACAAAGAAAACTCAATTTGATTATCTTACTGAAAATAGTTACTTTAAGAATAATTGCCAAAGTAATGGACTAGTTGCTATATATACTGCAAAATTTGCTGAAAATGGTAAGTTCTCCGTTGATATAAATGAGGCAGTAAGCTTAGTTGAAGACGAAATACATACTGAAAAAATATATGTTTATACGTACGAGAATAGTACAAATAGTAACTGGGAAAACCACGAGGTAAGGTTTTTAATTAATTCAAGGGGAGAAGAAGAAAACCTAATTTTGTATTTTAATTCAAGTACTTATGAAGGAGCGAATAATTTACTAGACAATGTACAAGTTTCAACAAAAAATTTTGATATATTTGAAGGAGATGGAACAGAACAATCACCATATTTGGTAAAGAATGAGGAAGATTTAATAAATTTTAGAAAACTCGGAATATCAGAAAAAAATATCTATTTTAAGCAAACTGACAATATAACTTTAACTCAACCATTAGAAGTAGGAAACGTTGTTTCATTCTATGGTGTTTATGACGGTGATGGATATTATATAGCAAACTTAAATGCAACAGACACTTCTAGTAGAGGAGAAGTAACACTATTTCATTATTTATATGGTACAGTTAGAAACCTTGGACTAAAAGATGTCAACTTTACTAGCAAATTTTGTGCTTCTACAATTGCCAATTATTTATATGGAACAATTGAAAATTGTTGGATTACCGGAAATGTATCGGGAGATACGTATGCAGCAGGTATAGTTACAGGAATTGGCGATTATGGACAAATTAAAAATTCGTATTTTGTAGGAACGGTAACAGCAACAAACAATTTTGGAGCAGCTGGTTATAGGGCTGGCTCAACACCAACATTTGTTAATGTATTTTCAACAACAGATGAGTGCATTACATCAATTAATGCACCAAATGTTACACCTACTATAACTAATTGCGCAACAAAAACAGAAGATGAAATGAAAACACAAGAATTTTTGGACACCTTAAATCAATATGTTATTGCAAATACAGGACTAACTAAATGGATATTTGATGCAAATACAGGATTACCTGTTTTCAAACAGGGAAATATAACACCAAAGATTAATGCATTAAAAGCAGTTATAGACGATGAAAATTCGAATATTTTATGGATGTATGATACAGATACAAAAGAATACAATTTATACTTACCAAAATTAGCCGATAGAAGTAATTTAACAATAAATGTGGATTATTCAGTTCCAGAAAAAGAAGCATCAGTATATGATGAAAACAACATAAAATTAGGAACATTAAAATCAGGAGAAGCAAATAATTATTTTACGAATGATAAAATTATATTAAAATTTGATGAAGAAAACACAGAAACATATACAATAAATGTATTGCAATCAACATTACCATCTGTATTCCTAAATATTGATGGAGGAGATGCAGTACTAAATAAAATTAATGCAGATAAAAATCATGACATAGGATATCCTGGAACAGCGGTAATAAATGATAGTGCAAATAAAACTAAAACAGCAACATTCAAAAAGATGAAGGGTCGTGGAAATTATACATGGACATATAGTAAAAGACCATATCAGGTATCATTTGATGAAAAAATATCAATGTTAGGAATGCCAAAATCTAAAAAATGGTTGTTTATAACAAATTACACAGATGGCTCGTTAACAAGATCAGCAATGTTCTATAAATTAACTCAAGAGCTTGGAATACAATATGCAATAACATTTGAAACAGCAGATGTATATATTAACGGAAAATATAATGGAACATATTTAGTTACAAGTAAAGTAGAATCTGGTACAAATAGAGTTGAAATTACAGATAGTGATTACCTAATGGAGATAGATAATTATACAGATCCAATACAATTTACAACAGAAAGAACTAATAAAAAAATTACAATAAAATCACCAGATGTAGAAGATGCAACTGTAGAAGAACAACAAGCAGTTATAAATGCAGCAAAAGCATATATAGATTCAATAGAAAGTTTAATTTATGATGAAAATGTAACATATGAAAAATTAAGTAGTAAAATTGATATGGAATCATTTGCAAAATGTTACTGGGTATATGAAATATCACTTAATTATGATGCAATGTATGGAAGTTCATATATGTATACAAAAGATGGATTATTACATATGGGACCAATGTGGGACTATGACAATACATTAAATCTTTTAACCAAAAATGCAATTCCATTAAACACATATTATTTATTAGGAAACACAGGAGGAGCAGCATCTAAGAGATTAAGATGGTATAATGAATTAATGAAACGTCAAGAATTCTCAGACTTAGTAGATAAAGTATTTTTAGAAAATGTTGATAAATTTGATGAATTAATTGAATATACAAAACAATATAATCAAAATATAACAGCAAGTGCAAAAATGAACTATACAAGATGGCCTTATGCAACAATGAAACAAGAACATCCGTCATGGTATATGGGAGGAAACTCATTTGAAGAATCTTCACAAAATTTAATAGCAGATATTGAAAAAAGAGTAAACTTCTACAAAAATGAATATAAAGACTTAACTATTAATGAAATTAAATATGAAACAACAGATGTAAATGGACAAAAAGTTGCAAATTCAATAAAGCTAGAAGAAACAAACAAAATTGAAATTCCAAATACAGTAGCAGCAGATGTAGAAGTTAAATTAACAGGAATAACAGAAAATAATGTAGAAAGAGATATGGGAACTGTAAACTTAACAGAAGGAAAATACCAAGGTAATGTTGCTGTAAGTAACCAAATAAATGTTGAATTAGATAAAAAATCTAATAGAGGAGTATATTCAATAGAAATTCAAAGAGCAGACTTAGACGTAAAATCAATTGAAATAACAAAACAACCAGTAAAAACTGAATATATAGAAGGACAAAAAATAGATACAACAGGAATGATAGTAACTGCAACATATTCTGATAACACTACATCAGAAATTAGAGGCTATGAGATAGACTTAAAAGATGAATTAGAAATATCTAATGAAAAAGTAATTGTAACATATGGAGAAAAAAGTGCAGAATTTGCTATAACAGTAAAAGAAAATACTGTTACAAAGGTAGAAATAACAAAACAACCAACAAAAACTGAATATATAGAAGGCCAAAACTTTGAGGCAACAGGAATGATAGTAAAAGCAACATATCTAGACGGAACAGAAAAAGAAATTACAGATTATACAATAGAAAACGGAAATGAACTTGGTAAAGATGTAACCGAAGTTGAAATTAAATTTGGAAAATTTAGTGCATTTGTACCAGTAACAGTAAGTGAAAATATATTAGTTAGTATAGAAGTAACAACGCCACCAATAAAAACAGAATACATAGAAGGACAAACATTTGATAAAACAGGAATGGTTGTAACTGGAACATTATTAGATGGAAGTAGTGTTTTAATTTCTGGATATTCAGTTTCAGAAAATAAATTATCAACAGATGACACAAAAATAGAGGTTGTATTTAAAGAAAAAATTACATATGTTAATATAGTAGTTAAGAAAAATATAGTTACAAAAATAGAAGTAACAAAGCAACCAATAAAAACAGAATACGTTGAAGGACAAAAATTTGATAAAACAGGAATGGTAGTAAAAGCAACATATTTAGACGGAACAGAAAACACAATTACAGATTATAATATTAGTAATACTACTCTAAAGGCAGATGATGAAGAAATTGAAGTGGAATTTGAAGGAGTAAAAACATCTGTAAAAATTAATGTTACTAAAAATAAAGTTGAGAAAATAGAAATAACAAAACTACCAAATAAAACACAATATTCTGTTGGAGAAAAATTTGATGCAACAGGAATGGTAGTAAAAGCAAAATATTTAGATGGAACAGAAAAAGAAATTACAGATTACAAGATTACTAAAACGGAATCGTTAAAAATTGGAGATACAACTATTACAATTGAATATGAAGGAATTACATCTAATATAGATATTACTGTTAAAGAAATAGTTTATACAGTTTTAGAAGGTGAAAATGAAAAATTTATAAAAAATCATGATAAAGATATAAGCGTAAGAATTAATGCAGATGTAACATTATTCCAAAAAGTATGTATAGATGGTAAAGAAATAGATAGAAGTAATTATGTTGTAACAAGTGGAAGTACAATTATAACATTAAAACAAAGTTATCTAAATAAATTATCTATTGGTAGTCATACAATGAAAACAATATTTACAGATGGTAGAGTCGCTTATTCAACAATTACTGTAATGGAAGAAGATAATGACAAAAACAATGTTGATAAAGAAAATACAAATATAGAAAATAACACTAATTTAACATCAAGTAATCCAAAAACTGGAGATAATATAGTAACATTTGTAGCTATGTTTATAGTATCTGTTTTAGGAATTGCTATTACAGTAAAACACAAAAAAACATTAAGATAAAGCTAAAATAGACTAGCCAATACAAAGCTAGTCTATTTTGATTCTTAAAAAAGAGGATTGTATATTATAAAATAAAAAACAAAAAGTTTAATAGAATTTTGTGAAAATATATTTAAGTGAAAGATGGAGGAAATGAATTGAATAAGAAAAACAAAAAAGGAAAAAGATATAAAGAAAATACCAAAAAGAAAGAAAAAACGAACAAAAATCTTACATCAAATATAATTTTAATACTTTTTATAATCTTATTTATATTTTCGAGTTTTAAAATCATAATGTGGATTTTAAACAATAGAGAAAATAAAAAAATTGCTGAAGAAATATCTCAAGCAATTATAATAGATGAAGAAAATAAGGAAGAAAAGGATAAATATAAGGTAGACTTTCAAGCTTTAAAAGATAAAAATTTTGATACAGTTGGCTTCTTAAAAGTAAACGGAACAAATATTGAATATACAGTAGTAAAAGGGGCAAATAAAAGTTATTATTTAAAACATAATTTTAATAAGGAAAGCAATTCGGCAGGTTGGATATTTGCTGATTATAAAAATAAAGTTGATGGAACAGATAAAAATTTAGTTATATATGGGCATAATATGAGAGATGATAGTATGTTTGGAAGTTTGAAAAATATTTTAAATGATGATTGGCATAATGAAGAAGAAAACAAGTATGTAACTTTTGTAACAGAAAATGATAATAGTATTTACGAGGTGTTTTCAGTATATCAAGTAGCAGATGAGGACTACTATATTACAACTGATTTTAAAGATAATGAATTTAATGATTTTATAAAAACTATAAAGTCAAGAAGTAAATTTGATTTTGACGTTGACGTAAATGAAAATGACAATATTCTTACACTTTCTACTTGTGCAAATAATAATAAATATAGAGTAGTTTTACACGCTAAAAAGATAAAGAACTAAAATTATCTGCTTTTATGATAATATATGCAAAAATAGAATTATAATTTTATAGGGAGAAAAAATGAAAGAACATAATACTTCTACAATAGCAAAGGAATTTAATATACATCCAAATACAGTACGATTTTATGAGAAAATTGGTTTCTTACCTCAAATACCTAGAAAAGAAAATGGATATAGAATATATAATCAAATTCATTATGAACAATTAAAACTTATAAGGATTGGATTAAAAAGTGAACTATTACAAAATGGATTGCGAAAGCAAGTGATTGACATTATAAAAGCATCAGCCAAAGGAGAGTTTGATGAAGCATTAGAACTTGCCAGAAAATATTTAGAAAATATTAGTAAAGAAGAAAAGAATGCAGAGGAAGCAATAGAAATTGTAGAAAATAATCTTTTAAAAGAAAGAGTAGAAAATTCTAAAACATATACAAGAAAACAACTTGCCGATTATTTAGAATTGACAATAGATACATTAAGAAATTGGGAATTAAATGGTCTTTTAAGAATAAAAAGGAAAGAAAACGGTTATAGAGTATATAATGAAGATGATATAAAAAGAATAAAAATTATTCGTTCACTTAGGTGTGTAAATTTTTCATTATCAGCAATATTAAGGCTTTTAAGAAATTTAGATAATGATAATAATGTAGATATAAAACATATAATTGATACACCAAAAGAGAATGAAGATATTGTTTCTGTATGTGATAAACTATTGACTTCATTAGAAAATGCAGAAGATGAATGCAATAAAATGATTATTCAAATAAAAAAGATGAAAAAAATAAACCCTCCAGTATAACACCATACTTTTATATGGTGTTATTATTTCGTTAAGGAGGTTTTAGAAAAATGAAAAAAGATAATTTATGGAAGAAAAAAGGAATATCATTTATTACAAGTCAAGCAATAACTTTATTTGGTTCATCTATAGTTCAAATGGCAATTGTATGGTATGTTACAATGCAAACATCATCAGGTATATGGCTTACGATATTAACTCTATCATCATTTTTACCACAAATGATAATATCACCTTTTGCAGGAGTGTGGGCAGATAGGTATAATAAAAAAAAACAATAATTCTTGCAGATGTTTTAATAGCTGTTTCTACTTTAATTTTGGCGATTTTTTTACAAATAAATAATTTAGTAAATACTTCACTAATTGCAATTGTAGTTATATCAATTATTAGGTCAATAGGCACAGGAATTCAAACACCAACAGTAAATTCAATGATACCATTATTAGTGCCAGAAGATAAACTTATGAAATTTAATGGGATAAATAGTAGTATTCAATCTGTAATACAATTTGCCTCTCCATTAGTTGCAGGTGGAATATTAGTGTTAGGCTCAATTTCTAATATCTTATTTATAGATGTAATAACAGCAATTATAGGTGTTGGTATTTTAAGTTTTATAAAAATAGAACAAAAATATATACAAAAAGTAGAGGAAAAAGCATCTACAATAAATGATATAAAAGAAGGAATTAAATTTTCAATATCTGATAAGTTAATAGGAAAACTTCTCTTAATATATGGAATATTTATATTTTTATCTGTTCCATCAAGTTTTATGAGTTCACTTATAATTACAAGAAATTTTGGACAAGATTATATGTATTTATCAATATGTGAAACGATAGGATTTATAGGAATGTTTTTAGGTGGATTATTACTTGGAACATGGGGAGGATTTAAAAATAGAAATAAAACTTTAACATTAGGAATAATTTTATATAGTGTATTTGCAATTGCTTTAGGATTAGTTACACAATATTGGTTGTTTGTAGTTATCATGTTTTTTATTAGTTTTTCAATACCGATAATACAAACTACTACGATGACTATGTTACAAGAAAAAGTACAAATTGAAATGCAAGGAAGAATATTTAGTTTATTAAATGCAATATTTTCTGGGCTTATGCCTCTAGGAATGATATTGTTTGGAGTTTTAGCAGATATTGTATCAATTAATTATTTAATTATTCCTGCTGGTGCAATTCTCTTTTTAATTAGTAAAAGTTATAGTAAAAAAGTTTGGTGGAAATGCAAAAATGGTCATGAATATCAAAGACATGTTTATAACGAAAGAAAAGGCAGTGGCAGATGTCCTATTTGCAAAAAATTAAAACTATAATTCAGTTATAGAGTGGTTTATAAAATATCACTCTATATTTTCTTCTTAAATACTTGATTTTTATAAAATAATTTGGTAATATATTTATAACTTGAATGACTATTTAGTCATTCGTCAAGAGAGCTAACGAGTTGTAAATGTCTACGTCGTTGGCACCAGATAAGACTTAAAGGTTTTCTTTAAGTCTTTTTTGTTGAAAGATTAGAACAATAAAATTGCTTATGAGTTAAAAATGAGGAAATAGATGGAGGTAGAAATATGAGTAATATAACAAGGGAAGAAGCATTTAAATTATTAAGAGAATATAATAAAGAGAAATTTCATATAAGACATGCATTAACTGTTGAAGGAGTAATGAAATATTTTGCAGAAAAACTTGGATATGGGGAAGAAAAAGACTTTTGGGGAATTGTTGGCTTATTACATGATCTAGATTTTGAAATGTATCCTAATGAACATTGCATAAAAGAGCAAGAGATAATGAAAGAAAGAGGGCTTGATGAAAGGCTGATACATGCTACAGCTAGTCATGGCTATAATTTAACAGTTGATATAAAACCTCAACATGAAATGGAAAAAGTATTATATGCAACAGATGAATTAACAGGGTTAATTGGTGCGGTAGCACTTATGAGACCATCAAAAAGTGTTCAAGATTTAGAACTAAAATCAGTAAGAAAAAAATATAAAAATGAAAAATTTGCAGCAGGTTGTTCAAGGAAAGTAATAGAAGATGGAGCTCAAATGTTAGGTTGGGACTTAGATAAATTAATAGAAAACACTATTTTCGCAATGAGAGTTAACGAGAAAGACATAGATGATTTTCTGGAAAGTTTTAAATGATTATAGAACAAATTATCTTTTTTGACAATTTTTCGTATAAATGGTATAATATAAGTGATGTAACATTTTATAACTCCGTTGCATCAGTAGGAACATACATCTTTTGAGCGGGTAATTACCCAAGGAGGAAAAAAACATGGCAAAGATGGTACGTTACAATGGTGGAATTTTCAGTTACCTTGATTGCACTAACCCAGCAGTATTATCTGTTGGCAAGGTGTATGAGGTCATCTCTGAAAGAGATCGTGGCTGGCAAACCGATTACACTCTGAAAGGAGTAAAAGGTGCTTTCAACTCTTGCTGGTTCAACGAGATAAAATCTGAAAGGAATGCTTTTATTGCTTTTGCACATAAAGCTCCTGTCGAAGGAGAAAAGTTCCAATGCACCAAGGTTGAAATCATTAAAGGACAGCCAGAAATTTACGACTGCTCCACCAGTGCCGTAGAAGATGTTCGCTATCTTGGCAACAACATCTACCAGGTGTATACCAGAAACAGTGTTTACATTGTGAAGGTAAGCTAATTGCCAAATAAAAAAGATATATATCTTTCTCTTACCAATAGGTAAGAGTTTTCTTTTGCTTAAATTAACATAATTTGAATTTTGCTCTAAAATATAGTATAATAATAGTGTACAAACGTTATTAACTCCGTTTTGCAAAAAAGGATGCAACCATTGAAAAACTATTATTTTAGGAGGAAAACAAAATGAAGTATCGCAAGGACGAAATGGAAAAAGAACTGGAACGGGTTGTAAACCGGACGAAAACTGTTGAGGAGGCTGTAAGAGAAATTATTTTCTTTTTCAGCAAGACACCTATGAAAGCAGACGAACTGGCAATTATCGAAGTCACGAACTCCGTTGACATTCATGAAATTGCTTGGCGGTTGGAGTCAAGTGGTAAGCTTCCAAACATTGAAATCTATGCTTTAAATACTGGAGCAGACATCAAGACACCCAGAATCTTCTTCATAGGCAATAAAGTTTCTTAGCGAATACCCAAAAATGAACCATATTTTATTGTATGGTTCATTTTTGTAGTATTATGTAGAAAAATGTTGAATATTTCAGGTGGATGTGTTATAATAGTTTACGTAAATTTTTATAGTCCTGTTTTACAGGTTAATATATAGGCAGTTGATAAAATGAATATTTTGAGGAGGAAAATTTATGCGATTGAACAACAAGATGTATTGCCATTACGAGATGGTAAGAAACTTCCCGGAAAGCTACATCGAAGACGGTACAACGATGTCCGTTCTCGGTCCACAGGGAGTGGAACTCAAGCTGTTCATGGAAAAAGTCGAAGATTCCAAGAATGAATATGAGGTAAGAGCATATAGAAAAGCTCCAGAGGTCTTTTGCAGAATTGACCTGAAAAACAACCCCCACATCAAAAGCATTCAGGAAGAAGAAGATTACCTGTCCATTTTTATGGATAGCTACGTAAGTGGCAGAAGCTTGGTCGAACACTTTGTTCTGGCTCTGCTGAACAAGTAATTTCAATTGCATTTCAAATAGAAAGTCATATATTATGGCTTTCTATTTTTTATAATTCATATTTTCCAAACTTGTACATAATATTAAAAAAGAGTGGGGGAAAGTATGAAAAGAAGAAATAGTATTATAAAGACGCATATAGAAAACAATTTAAGAGAATACGCTATAGCAAGTATAATATTTATAATAGGAATTCTATTTGGAGTAATCTTTATAAATAATTTAAATGACACACAAAATAATGAAATTGGCAATTACATAAATACATTAATAGAAAATTTAAAAGAAAGTCAAGATATAAACCAACTGCTTTTCATAAAAGAAACAATAAAGGAAAACCTTACATTTGTTATACTTCTATGGCTTATGGGGTCAACAGTTATAGGACTTTTGCTTGTGTATATTATTGTGGCATTTAAAGGCTTTTGCCTTAGCTATACAATTTCAGCAATTTTCCATGTATTAAATAATGGCAAAACCATTGCAATGCTAGTTTCTACAATGCTACTTAAAAATATAATTGTTATACCATGCACAATTGCACTAGCCGTAAGTGGAATGAAGGTATATAAATCAATCATGCAGGATAGAAGAAAAGAGAACATAAAGCTTGAAATATTGAGGCATACCGGCTTTTCCATTTTTATTTTAGTAGTATTAATACTTTCTAGCTTAATAGAAGTTTATTTATCACAGTTAATCTTAAAATGTTGTGTAAAGTACATATAAACTAGTCATAAAATCATAAACACAGAATATATATAATTAATATGAAAGAGTAGGGAAGGGAGAGTGCTAATATGACTATAGATGAAAGAAAACAGATGACAAGCAATACCATACAAAATGTAATATTGGAAAATCGAGAGAAATTAACTATTTCCGGAGTTTTGGATGTTCTAAGTTTCGACGACCAAATTGTAATAGTAGAAACAGAATTGGGGTTATTAACAGTAAAAGGAGAAAATTTAAGAATAAATAAATTAAGTTTGGATACAACAGAGGTAATTGTAGAAGGTACAATTTTTAATTTATCATATTCTGAAAAGAATCTAGATAAGAAATCTGGAAGCAATATTTTTGGAAAAATATTTAAATAAATGGAGGCAAAAAGATGCAAAATCAAGCATATGCCTTTATAGTTTTCATTTTAAATGGTTTTTTAATTGGCTTACTATTTGATATTTTTAGAATATTCAGAAAAAGCTTTAAAACGCCAGACTTTATTACATGTCTTGAAGACTTTATATTTTGGATAATAACTGGACTATTACTATTATATTCAATTTTCAAATTTAACAATGGAGAATTACGAATATACATATTCCTAGGAGTAATTCTTGGAGCAGCAATTTATATGCTTATATTTAGCAAGTTTTTTATAAACATATCAGTCTACATTATAAATTTAATAAAGAAGATATTTATAATCTTAATAATAATACCAATAAAATTTATAATTAAAATCTTAAACAAAGTAATTTGGGAACCATTACGAAAGATATTAAAATGGTTTAAACACTTATTTACAAAAATCTTGTCAATTTTTAAAAATAAAACACAAAAAATAAAATTTAAGAAAAGAAAAAATAAAAACAAGAAGGAATTTGCATAAATTTGTAGAATATTATTATAGATGTAGTATATTTAAAGAAACAATATATTGGGAGATACTAATGAAAGTTAAAAAATTATATAAGAAGCTATTTTTTATAGCTCTTGCAATATATGCAATTTGTGTATTTGCAAACCAACAAAAAACAATTAACTCATATAAAAATGCTCAAGAATATTATTCTGAACAAATATCTTCAAAGTTAGCGTATAAAGATTCTTTATACAAAAAGAAAGGAAATATAAATTCTGAAGAATATGTTGAAGAAGCAGCTAGAGAAAAACTAGATATGTATTTGCCTAATGAAAGAGTTTATATAGATACTAGCAAATAATAAGGTAGGCATTTTAGCCTACCTTTATGCATAACTTACAAATTGTTTCTAAAAAGTTTATTTCTAAAATAAAAATCCACAATAGATAATTAATAGAATATAAAGGAGGATATGTAAAATGGATTTAGAGGAATTATCTCTTACTGAATTAAGAGAAAAAGCAAAAGATGCAGGAATTAAATCTGCAACAAAATTTAAGAAAGATGAACTTATTTCAATTTTAAAAGAGGAAAATGTAGATAAAGTAGCAGAAGAACCAGAAGAAGAAAAGAAAGAATTTAAAGAAGTAATTACAAAGGAAGGCTATAAACTTACAAGTGAAGGAGACGAGGTTGTAGAAGGAATTCTAGAAGTTTTACCTGATGGATATGGGTTTTTAAGAGGAGAAAACTACTTACCTACACCAAAGGATGTTTATGTATCACCAATACAAATTAAAAGATTTAGACTTGATACAGGAGACATTGTACGTGGTATAAAAAGAACACCAAAAGAAGGTGAAAAATTCCCAGCATTAATATTTGTAGGAGCAGTTAATGGAGAACACCCAGAAAACGCAATGAAAAGACGTTCTTTCGACGATTTAACACCAATTTATCCTCAAGAAAGAATTAAATTAGAAACATCTCAAAATGAATACACAATGAGAATAATGGACTTATTATGTCCTATTGGAAAAGGACAAAGAGGTATGATTGTTGCTCCACCAAAAGCTGGAAAGACAACGATTCTAAAGAAGATTGCAAACAGCATTACAGCTAATAACCCAGATTTGGAGTTAATAGTATTATTAATAGATGAAAGGCCAGAAGAAGTAACAGACATGAAACGTTCTATAAAAGGTGATGTAATTTACTCAACTTTTGATGAATTACCAGAACATCACGTTAAAGTTGCAGAAATGGTACTAGAAAGAGGAAAAAGACTTGTAGAGCAACATAAGGATGTTGTAATATTACTAGACAGTATTACAAGACTTGCAAGAGCCTACAACTTAGTCGTTCCTGCATCAGGAAGAACACTATCAGGTGGTTTAGACCCAGCAGCACTACATAAACCAAAAAGATTTTTCGGTGCAGCAAGAAACACTGAAGATGCTGGAAGTTTAACAATACTTGCAACAGCATTAGTTGAAACAGGAAGCAGAATGGATGACGTTATATTTGAAGAATTCAAAGGAACAGGAAATATGGAAGTACACTTAGATAGAGCTCTATCAGAAAAACGTATATTCCCTGCAATTGATATAAATAAATCTGGAACAAGAAAAGAGGAATTACTACTTTCAAAAGAGGAATTAGATACAATCTTTGCACTTAGAAAAGCAATGTCAAATATGAGCACTCAAGAAATGACAGAACAAATTATGGAACAAATTGTTACAACAAAAAATAATGCAGAATTTTTAGAAAGAGTAAATATCTTTCTTAAAAATTCTTAGATAGCAAGATGGTTTATTTAAATTAATTAAATAAGAGGATTTTATATGAAAAAATTTTCAAAAATAATGAGAAAAAAATATAAAGAAACAAATAAAAAATCAATTGCAATTTACTTAATATTAAGGCTATTTGTTATTTTAAGTATGATATTTCAAATAGTATGTGGTAACATATCGAACGTTTTAATGTGTATTTTAGCATTAATATTATTTACAATACCAACAATAATTTCTGAAAAGTTTAAAATAGGCATTCCAAGCCTATTAGAAGGCATTATATATATTTTTATATATTCAACTGCAATATTAGGGGAGATAAATAATTTTTATGGTATTATTCCATTTTGGGATACAATACTACACACATTAAATGGATTTATATGTGCTGGTATAGGGTTTTCATTAGTTGATTTATTAAATCAAAATAGCAATAGTTTTAATTTATCACCTTTATATATAGCTATAGTTGCATTTTGTTTTTCTATGACAGTAGGTATATTATGGGAATTTTTCGAATTTTCAGCAGATAATATTGCTAAAACTGATATGCAAAAAGATAGAATAGTTACAGAAATCTCATCAGTTTTAATAAATAAAAATAATGCAAATATACCAATTAAAGTAAAAAACATTGAAAAGACAGAAATTTATTCAAAAGATGGTACTATTACAATAATAGAAAATGGTTATTTAGACATTGGATTAATAGATACAATAAAAGACTTGTTTGTCAATTTCTTGGGAGCAGTAACTTTTAGCATAATAGGATTTTTATATGTTAAAAATAGAGAAAGATATAAGTTTGCAGAGAAATTTATTCCTAAAAAAGGAATAGATAAATAAATTTATTAGATTAAATTTATAAATTAAATTTAGTAAAAGAGGTTTAGTAGTAAGCCTCTTTTTTAAATTGTTTTAATTAAAAAAGAAGGAGAGGAGAATAAAAGCACATATAACATTGCACAAAATCAAAGAAATGTTGCACTTTTTTAATAATTCTGATAATAGAAATTTGCTTTAATTAGTAGATTATGTTGTATATTCCTTGCAGGAATTATAATTTGTGATTATAGAAAAAATAAATAAAAATCTCAAAACCCTATTTTAAGCAAAACTTAATGTATAGTAAAAATATATTTCAAAATATTGAAATTTTTTTGAATTTATGATATTATTTAAGTGAATAATAAGGAGTAAAAATTAAGAAATGGCTAAAAACAAAAAGAAACTATTTAATGTAGTTATGAGAATAATTGAACTAATCTTTTTAATACTTCTTGTATATTCAAGCATAAATATTTTTAAATGGTATAATAACAATAAAGAAAACAAACAAATAATAAACGAAATTGCAGAAAGTGTTACAATAAATCAAGATACAAATGAAGAAAAAAAATACAAAATAAATTTTGAAGAATTAAAGCAAAAAAATTCTGATACAGTAGCTTGGTTAAAGGTAGAAAACACAAATATTGAGTATCCAATAGTACAAGCAAATAACAATAGTTATTACTTAACACATAATTTCGATAAAAAGTACAATGTTGCAGGTTGGATATTTGCAGACTATAAAAACAAGCTAGATGGAACAGACAGAAATATAGTTGTATACGGACATAATATGAGAAACAACTCAATGTTTGGTAGTCTTAAAGATGTAATAACAGAAGAATGGTACAACAATGAAGAAAACAAATATATTACATTTGTTACAGAAAATGAATATCAAACATATCAAGTATTTTCTGTATATCAAATAAAAACAGAAGATTATTACATACAAACAGAATTTAAAAGCAATGAATTTACAGAGTTTATTGATACAATAACAAAGAGAAGTAAAAAAGATTTTGGTATAAATGTATCTAAAGAAGATACAATACTAACACTTTCTACCTGTGCCAATAATAACAAATATAGGGTAGTATTACATAGTGTTAGAGTCAAATAAAACAAATAAGTTTTATTTAAGAGAAAGGAGTAGCCTTATGAGAAGTAAAACAAAATTTTTATTAACAATATTATTTGTATTAGGAGCATTTATTTTATTAGGAAATACAAAAGTATATGCTATGCAAATATTTGTAAAAACTTTAACAGGAAAAACTATCACATTAGAAGTAGAATCAGGAGATTCAATTGATAATGTAAAACAAAAAATCCAAGATAAGGAAGGAATACATCCTGATCAACAAAGACTTATTTTTGCAGGAAAACAGTTAGAAGATGGAAGAACTTTGGCTGATTACAACATACAAAAAGAAGCTACAATTCATTTGGTTATAAGGGGAATAAAAAACATTAATATATATGGATTAAATAATAATGAAAAATTTATTTACGATGGAACTTCAAAAACACCAACTGGCATATTAAAGGTTGAAGATGATTTATATGATGTAAATAATTTGCTTGTTAAATATACTGGAATAGGTACTACAGTTTATGATAGTAAAAATGCTCCTGCTGGAGTAGGAAAATATGCAGTTAAATATTTTGTAGAAGAAACTGGTTATGATGGAGAAGTTACATATAATTTTGAAATATTACAAGCAATACCATCATATGTAGTACCAACAAACTTAACTGGTATTAAAGGTCAAAAGTTAAGTGATATAACATTACCAGATGGCTTTACTTGGGAAAATGAAAATACAGAACTTAAAGTTGGAAAACATACATATAAAGCAACCTATACACCATTAGATACAACAAATTATGAAACGGTAACTGGTATTGATATAGAAGTAGATACAAAAGATATATTTGATATTATAACAAAAGTGAATGGAAATGGTGGTAAAATTAAATCATCTAAATCAAGTGTTGTAGAAGATAGTAATGAGAAAGTGAAATTTACATTTACAGCAGACACAGGTTATATGATAGACGAAGTATTAGTAAATGGAGTAGAAACACCAGTTACAAACAATGAATTAGAACTATCAATAAATAAAAATACAACAGTAGAAGTAACATATAAAAAGATAGTATATTATGTAATAGAGGGCGCAAACCAAACATACACAGTATCAAAAAGCAAAGAATTAAAAATAAGAATAAACGCAGATTATACTTTATTTGATAATAAAGTATATATAGATGGAAAATTGGTTGATAAAGACAATTATACATCAGAAAGTGGAAGTACAATAATAACATTAAAGCGAAGCTATTTAGAAACATTAAATGTCGGAGAACATAAATTAAAAGTTGCATTCAAAGACGGAGCAGAAGTTGAAACAAAATTTGAGGTAGCAAAAGCACCAGTAGTAGAAACAAACACAGAAATAACTTCAAATCCCAAAACATTTGATAATATTACAATTTATATAGTAATAGCAGTTATGTCAGTTACAGGATTAGGAACAACAGCAGTTGTAAGAAAAAGAAAAGCTAAAACAAATTAGAATATAGTGTGAAATATATTTATGAAATAGCTACTAGAAATAGTGGCTATTTTTCATTGTTGTGAGTTTAAATTTATCAGATGTTGAAATAGGAGTAAAATCTTTCAAAAGAAAATACAAAAAATTATAAATTTTTTAAAAAAATAATTTAATAAAATACAAAAACTAAAATTTAATCTACATAAAAAAATTGATAATGAAAAATATAAATCATTGCGAAATCTAATTTATAAATAAAAACATAAAAATAATTAAATAGTAAATTATATTATTGGATTCGCTTTAACAGGTTAAAAGAAAACAGAATAGAGGGACAGATAGACTTGATGAAGTGTAAAAAAAGGAATACATAACATTGCACAAAATCAAAGTTAGCGCAAAGTCTTAATTTTGTAAATTATAAATAAAATACTAGATAAATAGCTTATTTGAGCTATTTATTTTTTTACTTTAATTTTATAGAAAGGGGGAAATAATATGTCAGGTGATTTAGTTTTTATTGGTTATCGAAGTGGTTTAAGTAAGAAAAATGAAAAATATTATGTTTTAAATTTTATTACTTTCCCTTGTGTAAACAAAAAAGGAGATTGTGCTTATTCACGTAATGTTGATATTTTTGTTACTGTTGATAAGTATAATTCATTTATTAAAGAGAATGAACTTTTATCCTTAAACACTGTGCCTTATGAAATTTATGGTGATAAAGTTCGTTATTATCTATAAGATTACTATTTTTAGTAATAAATACACTTGAAAGGAGTGATTTTTATGGGAGAGGGGGTAGTTAGTCCTATGGCTGATATGGCGAATACTATTAAACCTTTACAAGACGCATTAGTTTCAAGTATAACACCTGCACAAATAGTTGGAGTTTTGGCTGCAATGGTTGGTGTTGGTATGACTTTCGTATTAATGTGGTTTGGTGTAAGAAAATTAATAAGCATATTCAGAAAAGCTGTTACAAAAGGCAAAATTTCTGTTTAGCTCATAGGGGCTTTATAGCCCCTAATTTTTATATGAGGTGTTTTTATGAAGTTTTATATTATTAAACAGTTTATTAGAAAAACTATAAATTTATTGTTTTATAAAATAAAAAGAATATTCAAAGATATTAATTCTATCTTAAAATTCTTTTTATTATGTTTAATTATTTTAGCAATTATTAGAGGTGTTGTAAATGGATATTGATTTATTAAGAGGCTCTTTAAATCCTAAAAATTTAATTGATATTGTAAAATATAAAAAACGTTTCAGGAAGGAAAATCCAGAGTATTTTTATCCTGAAGGTTTGCTTGTTTTTTGTGGTTCACAAGGTTCAGGAAAAACCTTGTCGGCTGTTCAATATGTGAAAAAATTATGCATTGAGTATCCACGAGCAATACTTGTAACAAATACAAAAATTGAAGGGTTACCAGGGCACACTGCTGTAATTCCTTATAATGGTATAAGTAGCTTAACTGAGCATACAAATGGTCTTAATGGTGTAATTTACTTTATTGATGAAATACATCTTGAATTTAATTCTTTAGAAAGCAAAAATGTACCTATTGAAGTAATGATTGAGGTTTCTCAGCAAAGAAAACAAAGAAAACATATTGTAGGTACATCTCAAGTTTATATGCGTATGGCCAAGCCTTTAAGAGAACAAATAAAAAATGTTGTAATTTGTAAAAATTTCTTTAAATGCATACAGTATAACAGATTAATAGATGGGGAGAGTGCACACGAAGAAAATGGAAAACTTAAATTTGATACAGTAAAACATGTATTATGGTTTCATTCTCCAAGCCTATATAACTCTTATGATACATATGCAAAAATGAAGCGATATTCTAAAGAATGGCAAGGAGTTAAGAGAGGTAACATTTATGATAACACGTAAACAAATTTATAGATTTAATAGAGAAAAATTTAAAAATTTAAAGTATAAGGAAAAAGAGATTTATTATATTAATTTTTTAAGAAAAAATTTTGCTTTAATAGAAGGAAAGGAGTTTGTTAGATATGGATTATAGTCAAATTGGAAATATGGTTGCTGAAGTAGTAGAACAAGCTTTGCCTATTGGAATTATTTTTATTTTAGCAGAGCGATTAGTACAAATGTTTTTAATGTTTGCTTTTCCAAAAACTTTTAAAGGAGGTATATAGTTAGATGTATGATTATTATTATACCGAGTATTTTAGAACTTTAATTAGTAATACAAATACTATTATTTCTAATCAAAATAGTATTTTATTATATATACAGTTGTTTATTTTTATTTATGTTATTTTTTTAGTTTATTTTTTTATTAGAAATATGATAAATAGAAGGTAGGGTTTTATGTGTAAAATAAATAAGTTTTTGTTTTTATTATTAATTATATTAGTTATTTTATTATTTCCAAATTTTTCTTTTGCGATATCTGTTACTACTAATACCGAATATTTTGAAAATAATAGTACTTTAAATTTTCCAGATTTAAGCGAAGAATATACTAATTTATTAAATAGTAAACCTTATATTTTTACATCTTATAATAATAAGTATTATAAATTTCTTATTTTGCAGGATGGTTCTTATTTTTATAAAAGTGGAGATAATTTAAAAATAGAAGGTAATTATTATTTAGCCTCTACAACTGGTTCTACTTGGACATATGATCAAGCTAACGGCTATGGTACCTCGTGGGGTTTTAATACTATTTTTTACTATAATGCTGATGTTTTTACAGATGTTAATAAAACTGATTATTATTTCAAAGTATCAGATAATAAAATTTTACCTGAAATTTTAGATACTGATGACAATTTGCGTTTGTTAAATATGACTAATTTACTTATTGACACAGGAAACATAAATATAAAAGAAGGATACTTTGATTTTTTTATTAGGACAAAATCTTTAGGTTCTTCTGATGATTTTTTTACAGTTTATCACGCAAAACTCGATAAAAATTCTTCGTTTTATAAAACTGGTGGCACAAATGGAGATTATTATGAAATTCCAGTAGATACATTTAAAAATCTATTAACTAAAGGTAATTTAATCTCTTATGACTTAATGTGGCTTGAAGAAGGTAAAGATATTTCGGAAACAGCTAGTAGGTCCGTAATTTTTGGATATGAAAGTACACAAACAAATGACATTTTAAATAATAATTTTAAAAATCTTTTTAATTTAATTATAAAACAATCTTTAGAAGAAGTTTCTTTATCACAAAAGCAACACGAAGAAAGCCAAGAAACGCAAAAAGGTATTTTAGCAACTATAAAAGAAGTTGTAAACTATATAAACCCTTTTTCTGAGAATTTTTTTGTATATAAGCTTATAGATTTATTAATAGAGGCTTTAAAAAGTTTATTCATTCCAGGAGATGAATTTTTTAGTAATTATTTTAATGAATTAAAAGAATGGTTTTCTAATAGGTTTGGTTTTTTAGCATATCCTTTAGATTTAATTTTAGATGTTTTAAACCGTATTTTAAATATTAATTTTACTGAACCTGCTTTTAATATACCAGAAATAAAAGATCCTATTACAAATACTAATTTGATTTCTGCTACAAGTTTTAATTTTAATACTTTATTGGAAAATGAAACATTTAAAACCGTTCATAATATTTATTTAATTTTAATTGATGCAGCTATTATATTTGCTCTTGTGAACCTTGCAAAATTAAAGTTTGAGGAGGTTATGACAAAATGATATTAGAAGCAATATTAAATTTATTTAAAAATCTTTTATTTATTGTTTTTGGATGGATTAATTTACCTGCTTTTCCTGAAGGTTTAACAAATAGTATTAATTCTTTTTTAGATTTAATTTTTAATAATTTAAACTTATTAGGATTTTTTATAAGGCCGACCACATTAACAATTAGCATTCCAATTTTAATTGCCTTATTAAATTTTGAGGAATTGTATAAATTAACAATTTGGATTTTGAGAAAAATTCCAATGTTAGGAATAAAGTAGCATTTTTAACAGCTTTGCTGTAAAAATGCGGATATTCTGTCAATGAAGAAAACATATAAATTGAATATTCTTCGCAGAGTTTCTTCTTTATGCTGTTTTCGTAATTGTACAGAATTATAGTAAATTTATAATAGTGAAGGAGATGTATTAAATATTCTCCAGAGAAAAGCTCTTTACATAAAATATTTGATACATCTCCTAGAAGATAAAAAAATTTATTTATATATTAACTTGATTATAATTAAATAACACGCGAAAATTAATTGGGGGTATAAATGGAAACTAAGAAAATTTTCGATTTTGAATTATCTCCTAACAGTGTTGTAAAATTTACAAAAACAAATAATGTTACTCAAATTTTAGCTTTAGCCAAAAAAAATACAGAATGTCCTATTTTAAAATTAAATGCTAATGAATACTGTTATAAAAACACAGGAGAAGTGTTACAGTGTAAACATATAGAAAATAGAGGTCAAAACTTAAATACTATACGTTATAGTATTGCAAATTTAAGAAATCTTATTAATAATAATTTTTCTGGTGGAAGTAATGAGCTTTGGGTTACTTTAACGTTTGGAGATAATAAAATATATAATCCTAAAGATTTATATCCAATTTTTACATCTTTTATTAAACGTCTTAGATATCATTTTAAGAATAATTCTTTAGATTATATATATGTACCTGAGCCCCACGAAAAAGGAGATTGGCATATACATTTACTTCTAAAAGCAAATTTACCATTATATATAGAAAATTCACTTTTAAGGGAAATCTGGGGGCAAGGTTTTGTAAAAGTAAATAGGCTAAAGGATATTGATAATATTGGAGCTTATGTTTCTGCTTATTTAATAAACATAAAAGAGGGCGATTTTACAAAAAAAGGAGCACGATTATATCTTTATCCATCAGGACACCAATTGTATAGGTATTCTCGAGGAATTCAAAAGCCTATTTCTACATATATGACTTATGGACAAGCTTTGCAATTAATCAATAGAGATAAATTAACATATAAACAGACACTAAAGATAAAAGAGAATGATTTTTCAAATATCATTCATACGGAATTTTATAATAGTAAAAGATAGAGGAGTAGAAATATTCCTTTATTAATTATAATACTTAATAAAGAGAGCTTAAATGCTCTCTTGAATTTTTTGTTTTAATTCCTCCAGATTATAAAAATTTTGAACAGGTATTCTTAATAATTTTATATCTAATTCTTTAAACATATCGTTTATAAAAATATCTCTTTCAATTCTTTTATTAGTATTATGTGTTTTGTCGTCTAGTTCAATACATAACCTTATTTTACAGTTTTTTTCTGTTATAACAAAATCTATACTTTTACTTTTTATTTTATTGAAATTTTTATAGTTTTTACAATTTACAATCTCATATAATGCTATTTGTGTGAATAGAGTATAGTTTAATTCATCTGTAATTGTTTTAAGCAATTTATAAAACTTTAATTCTGTTGGCGTAAGCAAGTATTCTTTCTTTTCGTAATCTTCTTTATAGTTGTTACTTTTTATTATTACTTCATCAGTAGAATTATTTGTTTGTATTTTCTTTTCTAAATAGGTTATTATACCAACTAATATTATTATAATTACTATATACATATAATCAACCCCTTTAGAATATTATATCATATTTGACAATTTATGTAAACTTTGCTATAATTTAATTGTCTAGTAAGTAGGGAGTTGATAACATTAACAGTAATTATTTTGAGAAAGAATATAGTATATTATGTATTTATAATGGTGGTAAACCTTTTTATTTAGGCTCTTATTCTTCTATACATGAAGCAAAAGTAAAACTTTATGATATTATTTCGTTGGAGCAGGAGAGAGGTAGACCTTATTATGTGAATAATGATTTTTTTAAAAATGAATATACTCAGAATGTAAAATGTAAATATTTTTGTATTAAAGAAAGAAATGTTTCTAATTGGGTAGAATATAAAGAAACTAATAATCAAATTAAAAATAATATAATTTTTTTTAATGAATTTTGTAATTAAAGAAGGTATTTTAAAACTTATGTCAAAATAATATAGTAGAGTAAGCTATTTTTATTTATAAGTCATAACATTGCACAAAATCAAAGTTTTGTGTAAAATGGAATAGGAGTAAAATATATAGACTATGATTATAGTCCTACCCAGTAATTTCAGCACTTTCAAGTCTTTAGCCTTACTAATACTTACTTATTATTTAGTTATTTTACTTTGCATATTATTTATTATTTAATCTTATTCAACAACTTATATTACTTTATTTTTATAACGCTTTAAAATCCATTTTAAGCTTCTTAAATATTTTATCTATAAAATTTGATGTTCAAATAATTTTTATCTTTAAATTTTAAATTTATATCTTAATAATTTTTTTAATTTCTGATCCTACCTCAAAATTTTTCAAAAATCTTCAAATCCCCAGCATCTCCATATTTGCCGTATTTTGCAGACAACAAACTATATGCCTTAATTTTAAAAACGGCTTAAAATCGATTCTCGTGCGTCGCTATTTTGGGCTTTTTTCGGACTTTTTGGTATTACTATATAATTATATAAATTTTCTTCTAAAATTGGCTAATCACTAGAATTGCCAGTATTTTGCTAAATTATCGGGCAACAAACTATATGGCTAATTTATAAAAAACGCTTAAAAACGATTCACACAAGCCATTATTTTAACTAATTTCAAAAGATCTTACATAATAAATATAATTTAAAATCTAAGATTATAATTAAAACTTATAAATCAATTTGTAATAATCAAATGTTCGTTTTAAGATTTTTTACCAAACAAAATTTTAAAGTCTAAAATTTGAAATTTATAAAAATTTAATTTAAAATTCAAGTTCTCCTTTTTGTAATTTGCTAGTAGCATAATCGTTACTAGAATATGAGTTTTCTGTATAAGCATTTTCTGATTTTTCTTTTATACTCAAGAAGTTATTTTTTACTCTTTCTGTTCCAACTTTTGCTTTATCTAAAGTTCTAACTGTTCCTCTAACCTTTTCTTTTATATCTGCCATAAAATCCTCCTTTCCAACAAAAAAAGAAGCCGATTTCTCGACTTCTTTATGTTTATTTTATTGTTTAAATGTGTGATAATAAATAATTACTTCCGAATCTTTTTTGAATATATCTCCATTATGAAAATCGTCATCTCCATTGATTGTTATTCTATCGGTTTCTCCTTCTTTGTGAACCCATCCAAATATTAAATCATCTTTAGGTTTACTTTTTATATTTGTAAATCCATTAGATTTTAATGTTTCTTCTACATCTATATAGTTATATCCTTTATTAGTATAATCACTAGAATTAATTCTAATTTTTAATTCATCATCTTTTAAATCAAAAAGTTCATGCCAACCCCAAATAATAAATGATATACAAAGAACAAGTATTATAACATTAATAATATTTTCAAATTTTCCATTTGATTTATTATTCGATTCTTCAACTTGAACTACTTTTTTATGTTTTGACTTTTTATTATTTTCAGAAACAGCTTTTATAATTGAATCTCCTACCGCATTAAGTATTCCGTATGTAGAATGATATGCAATATTATATGCTAAACTGTTTTTAGTTTTATAGTCCTCTTCACTTTCATATATTTGGCTTTCGTCCAATTCATTATCTTCATAACATTCTTGACACATCCATGAACTATCATATTTTGAAAAGCCATCTTGTTTATTTAATATAGCACCACAATTCTTGCAATACCAAACTACTCCGTTTTCTTCTTCGTCAAAAAAATCTTCATCAGTTAAAAGCGTGCCACATTCAGTACATGTCCATGTATCATTTTCTGGGTCAAAACCATTTTGTTCATTTAAAATAGCTCCACAATGCGGACAGAAATATTCATCATATTCATCCATTTAATATCCCACCTTTTATGTTCCAAAGTAAAACATTTACATTTGCATTATATCATAAAATCAAATAAAATGGTTGATTTAATAAAAATTTTGTCAAATTTCTTGACTTTGTGTTTTTTATTTGATATATCAATTTAAAATACTGATGATTAAAATATTTAATCTTTGAAAGTGAGGTGAATTTATAATGAATAAAGCTGAATTAATTGATGCAATGGCTAAAGATACTAACTTAACAAAAAAAGATGTAGAATCTGTATTAAATTCATTTTTACTGTAATCTTAAAACGTCTTAAAAATCATTTTAGCGCGTCTAGGTTTATAATATAATTATAATAAGTATAATGAAATTTAGATATAATTAAAATGTATTTTAATAAAAATATTTTAAAAGTTAATTATAAAATTTAATAAATAATTTATATACAATATTATAAAATTTATAATTAAATTTATAATTTACAAATTTTATAATTTTGTTTTTTTGATTTATTATGAGCAATAGAAATATGGAATTTTATTTTTAGAATTTTAAACTATTAAAAATCTAGTATTTTAAAAAATATGGCCTCTCTCCTACTCCACTGTCCTTTTAATTAATCTGTTTTTATTTTTTAATATATTACTCCACTTTTCTTTTGATATTCTTCAAAAGTTTTTAAACATTCTTCTCTATCCATTTCTTGTAAATCTATTAAATCAGTTTTCTCTCCTTTTAAATATTGATAGATGATATCATCTCTAAAACCAATTTTGTCTGCATCATGCTTTGTACAGCCATAATATACTTTCTTTATGTTAGCCCATATAATTGCAGATAAACACATAGGGCAAGGCTCACATGATGTGTATAGTATACAATTAGATAAATCGTATGTATTTAGTTTTTTGCATGCTTCTCGTATTGCTACAATTTCTGCATGTGCTGTTGGGTCTTTTTGATTTAAAACTTGGTTGTTCCCATTAGAAATAATATTGTTGTTTTCATCAACAATTACTGCACCAAATGGGCCTCCTTCATTTTTTAAAATTCCTGTATCAGCATTTTCTTTCGCTATTTGCATAAACTTATTCATGCTTTAGATCTCCCCCTTATCCTCATTGTATGAAGTATTTATTAATATTAATATTAATATTATAAAAATTGTCTTTGTGTTGTTTATTACAATATAATCGTATCATAAAATACAAAAAAAAGAAAGATATTTTTTAAATATTAATATTGAATTTTAAGCATTTTTATTATATAAATATGTAAGAGGTGTTTTTGATGATTGAACGTGAGGCAAACCCAGACTTTGTAAATTCATTTTTAGATTATACAATTACTATTCTTAATAAATCTCCAAATACTGTTAAAGAATATAATTATGATATTGCTAATTTTTTGAAATATATTAAAAAGCAATTCAAATTAACAGACAAAGCGGATTTGAAGGAAATTAAAATAAATGATATGGATATTTCTATACTTAAGAAAATTACTCTACAAGATATTCACGGATATATATCATACATGGCTATTGACTTAAAAAGTTCCCCTGCTACTCGTGCAAGGAAAATATCTGCAATTAGAGTGTTTTTTAAGTATCTAACAAGCAAAGCAAAGATTATAGATGTTAACCCTGCACAAGATTTGGAAACTCCAAAGCTTGGAAAAAGAATGCCTAGATATCTTTCTTTAGAAGAAAGCAAAAAGCTTTTAAATGTGTCTCAAGATGATACCGATAGAAACAGCGTTCGAGACCATGCAATTATTACTTTATTTCTAAATTGTGGTATGCGTCTATCTGAACTTGTTGGTATTAATATAAGTAATATAGATTTTTCTGAATGTAGAATGACAGTTATTGGAAAAGGTAACAAGGAACGCACCATTTACCTAAATAAAGCTTGTATGAATGCGTTAAAAGATTATTTATCAATTAGACCACATGATAAGGTTAAAAACGATTCTCGTGATGCATTGTTCTTAAGTGAAAGAAAAGAAAGAATTAGTAATAGAGCTGTACAAAATATTGTAAAAAATGAACTTGCAAGAGCCGGTTTAGATACTACTAAATATTCTGTACATAAATTAAGACATACAGCAGCAACATTAATGTATCAATATGGAGATGTTGATATACGTGCTCTGCAGGAACTATTAGGGCATGAAAGTATTTCTACTACCGAGATATATACACATGTGAACGATGAAAGAGTTAGAAATGCTGTAGAGAATAACCCACTAGCCGATTTATAGAATGAATTAAAGGAAACAATACTTCTTAAAATAAAGACTTATTGTTTCCTTTTTGCAGTAGCCTTATACTATAGGAATCATTAGTTCTTGATTTACATATAATGAGCTAGATTCCAAATTGTTTACTTCTTTTATATTGTAAATAATTTCTCTTATATCTTTATTTTTATAATAGTCATTACTCTTTTTTAAATCTGTTGCTATACTCCATAATGTATCTCCATTTGAAACATATAGCTTGGTGTATTCTACCTCTTTATGTGATAATGTAGATTTTGCACAAACGATTGAAAGTGCAAATATTATTAATAATATAATACTAATACTTCTTATAAATTTTTTAAAATTAACTATTTTCATAAATATTCCTCCTACGAACAAACTTTTGTTTAATGTAAATATATTATAAACGTATGTTCGTGTTTTGTCAATAGTTTTTTGAAAAAAAATATAAAAAATAAAAAGAGAATGCAAAGTATATTTATACTCTACATTCTCTTTTAAAGGTATGAATTACCTTGTGCTTATTCCTGCTTAGGAGCAGGTGTCGGAATGAAATAAGCTTCTCTTACCTTTCCACTGGGTTCCAACGCCTTGATCTTGTTGCTGACGCAATCTCTTACAATTGCAATACCACTCTTGTCAAAATCTTTGGCTTCACTGAAATCAAACCCAGTGATGTATTCACCAGTTTCACCACTGATGAATGCAAACTTTCTGCTGAGCAAGGGGCAGTACTCTATGTTTTCTGCTCTGAAGAAACCACGGGTCTCCGGAAAAATTCTTTCCGCTTCTGCAGATGGATTTTCCCAACCTTTTTTGTTTACGATTTCCTTGTCTCTATCTGTGATTCCCTTAAAAGTGTCTTTGCCAAAAGGCAATGCACTTTTATACCGAGCCTTTAAAATGCAGGTTCCATCATAGAGATAGATACCTTCATTCTGCCCATAGAAGGTTCGAACAAAATTCTTGTCAGGCTCAATATCTGTGAAATCCTCTTGGGTTACACACTTATGTTGAGGGAAATACAATTTAATGAAACCATTAAACTCTTCCAAAACAACAAGTTCTTCATTTACGATATAGATACCTTTAAATCTCTTTTTGAAGATTTCTGTACCAGTTTCGTTAATGATGGTCCAACCCATTTCATCCTGAACCTGGGTAAACCCATAGATGTTCAGCATGTAGAGAGAAGGAATTTTTAAGTATTTGGGTTCACAAACATCTCTGAAGATAGTTATAAACCCGTAATACTTTCCATTGCGAGTCTTCATGTACTGACCCTGAACAGGTCCGATTTCATCATAAGCCTTGCTCTTCCAGCCATTGGAAAGATTTTCAAAGTTCATTTCGCTTCCTACCACGCTGTACCGAAAATTTCTGTTCATAATGTAATTCTCCTTTTGTTATTTTTATAAAGGCTAAGTGCCTATATAATATATTATAGCACATTATGTTGACTATTTGCAAATCAAAAAATTAGACCCTAAAAGTATAATCTTTTAAGGCCTTTATATTTGAGTTTATGCTCTTGGATGAGCTTTATTATATATGTTTTTTAAGCTGTCATCTTGGAATTGCATATATACTTGTGTAGAAGATATATCTGAGTGTCCAAGCATTGTTTGTATTGATTTTAAATCTGCACCATTTTGTAAAAGGTGTGTTGCAAATGAATGTCTTAAAACGTGTGGTGTTATATCTTTTGTAATATGTGCTTGCTCTTTATAGAACTTTATTATTTTCCAGAAACCTTGCCTGGTTAATCTTTTTCCATTTACGTTTACAAATAAAGCTGTTTCATTATCATCTTTAATCATATTGGGTCTAGCAATTGTCATGTATTCTTTAAGTGCTGATAAAGATAATTTTCCAAGGGGAATTATTCTTTGTTTATTTTCATTTTTGCAAGTAACTAATGATGATTCTATATCTATATCGCTTACGTTTAATGAAATGATTTCTGTAACTCTCATTCCTGTAGCATAAGCAACTTCTAACATTGCTTTATCTCTTATACTTTTTAAACCTTCTCCATTTGGTTGTTCAAGTAAAAGTGAAACTTCTTGTGAAGATAAAATACTTGGAGCCTTTTTTTCTATTTTTGGTGATTGAATTCCTTTTGTAGGATCTTCTTTTACAATTTTATTTTTTAGTAAGTATTGATAAAATAATCTAATTGAAGCTAGGTGTCTTGAGATTGTTGAAGCCTTTTTATCTAAACCTTTTAGGTAATCTAAATAACCTAAAACATTTTCATTGTTAACTTCTTTATAATCTATTTTCTTTTCTTCTAAATACTCTTGATATTGTAGTATATCTCTTTGGTAAGATTCTAATGTATTCTTTGATAGCTTTTTATCTGACTTTATAAATTCTAAAAAATTCTTGATATCTTTTTCCATGTATTTTGCTCCTTCATTGTAAACATAATTTTATGGTATAGTTATATCAAATAAATTTGAAAAAGTAAAGAGATTTTCAAGAATATTTTAAAAATTTTTTTCTCCCTTTAAATACCATTTATGTTCTGATATAATTTTGACTTCAACCACTTGCCCCACAAGGCTTTCATCGCCTTCGAATACTACAACTTTATTGCTATTTGTCCTTCCTGTAAGCATGTTTGCATTAGTTTTACTTAAGCCTTCTACTAATATTTTTTGAATAGTTCCTATGTATTTTTTGTTGTTTTCTTCAACTTGGCTTTCAAATAAAGCTTTTAATCTATCAAACCTTTTATGTTTAATTTCTTCTGGAATTTGGTTAACATTTTTATCGGCAGGTGTTCCTACTCTTCTTGAATATATAAACATGAAAATTTGTTCAAAATTTACTTTTGAAACTACATCAAGTGTTTCTTCAAAATCCGCTTCTGTTTCTTCTGGAAAACCTACAATAATATCTGTTGAGAAAAGTACATCTGGAATTTTTTTTCTAATTTTACGAACAAGCTCTAAGTATTGCTCCTTTGTATATTTTCTATTCATTTTTCTTAAAATTTCTGTACTTCCAGATTGAAGTGGTAAATGAAGAATTCTAGAAACCTTATCGCAGTCTTTAATTGCTTGAATTACATCATCTGTAAAATCTTTTGGGTGTGGAGAAATAAATTTAATTATTTCAATTCCATCTATTTTTTGAACATCTCTTAAAAGGTCAGCAAATCCATAGTTTTCTCTTCCTTTATATGAATTAACATTTTGACCGAAGTAATGTAACTTCTTTGTAACCTTCTTTTGCAAGTTCTTCTATTTCATGTAATATGTCTTCTGGCTTTCTACTTCTCTCTCTTCCTCTTACATATGGAACTATGCAATATGAACAGAAGTTATTACATCCATACATAATTGTTACAGAAGCGGTTTGATTACTATTTCTTTTTATTGGTAAACCTTCATATATTTCTCCATCTAGATCTATTACATCTTGAACCTTTTTTCTTGATGTAAGCAGGTTATATAAATCTTCTGGAAGTTTATGTAATGTATGTGTGCCAAGTATAATATCTACATATGGATAGCTTTGTTTTAGCTTTTCTTGAATATGCTTTTCTTGCATCATACAGCCACAAAGTACAATTACACCATCATTCTTTGCTTTTAACTTTTTTAGCTCTCCCAACTTTCCAAATAACTTTTCCTCTGCATTTTCTCTAACACAGCATGTGTTTAGCACATAAATGCTTGCTAAATCTAAATTATCAGTTTTAAGGTATCCCATGTTCTCTAACATGCCAGAAAGCTTTTCAGAGTCATTCTCGTTTAATTGGCACCCCATAGTAAGGATATTATAATATTTGTGATTAGCATTTTTTACTTCTTTTACTTTTTCAATAAATTCTTTTTGTTTTTCTACGATTTCTGTATTCAAAATTATTCCCCCTAAATTATAACTTTAAGTATTATACCACAAATATTAGCTATTTTAAAGGGTATTTAAGCTTTCCATTAAAGTTTTGTATTTTACTAAGAATAATTCTTTATCATTATTTGGTATTACTGTTTGCATATCTTTAATTAACATATATGTTTTATTAATTTTAAACTCTTTATTTTTCGAATATTCTGTATCATTTAATACGCCTAAGAAGCTATTTTCAGCATCAGATAGATTTTTTGAAATTGTTGTCCAATTATTTTGCGATACATTTGAATATGCTGTAAAAATCGCGTACTTTGTATTTTCGATATTTTGTTTGTTCTTTTCACTAGATGTTGCAGATAAGAATTTTGGAATGTATGAATAAAGACCAGTTAAATTAGTAAGTGCTTCTGCTTTATTTTCGTTCTTTATACTGATTATTGTTTTATCTAATAAATCTCCAAATGCTAGAATATCAGTATTTGGAACATTTGCATTAGATAAATCAAGCATTACAACACTCCAAGAAGAATTTATAAGCTCTATTTGGTTTTTAATTAAATTCCAGTCTACATTATTTGTATCTATGTTTAATACATTTTTAGTTTTTATATTTGTAACAAATACACTTTCTTCCCCTTCATTGTTTAAAGCCTGATTTCCACCTGAATTAGAAGCAGATTTACCACCATTTCCTTCACTTTGACTTTCTCCACTATTTGATTGTTTACTTTCAGTTTCAGATTTGCTTAAGTTAATTTTTTCTGATACAAGTTCATAATTATCTAATGAAATATTGTTTAAATTATTAAGTAAAATTGCTATTTGTGAACTAAAGTATTCTATCTCCGAACTTACTTTTTTCTGATCTGAATTATTTTCATTTTTATTTCCACACCCAACTAATAAAAAGGTTATTGATATTATAATTAACAAAACTTTTTTCAAAATAAATCACCTTAAAAATTAGTATTAACAAAAATTTACCTTTTATTCGAACGCATATCTTAAATTTATAATGAAATAATATTAAAGAAAGGAATTTATTATGAGTGTAACAGTTAGTTTGTATAGCACCGAAAATGGCGAGATTGCAAGGTTTCTTCATGATTTTTACGAAAAAAATATAGAAATAAAAAATGGTTTAGAATGGGAAGAAGAATTTAAAAACCCAACACAAAGTGCAAGCATTATAGGTGCATTTATAGATAATAACGAGAAGTTTAAAATTAATATGTGGGTAAGCTTAGATACTGGGTTCTATATTAATGTTACAGATTTTAATGCAGATAAAATAATAAGGTATCTTTATGAAAGATACCCATATTAATTATTCTTCGCTTTTTTCTTCTTTAACTTCTTCTTTTAAATCTTCTTTTACAGCTTCAGCTTCTTCTTTTTTTTCTGGTTCAATATTTGCTTCTTCTAATTTTTCAAGAGCTTCCTCTTTTTTAGTTGGTTCTTGTTCTTGCTTCTCACCACATTTTGGGCAGAATAACGCACCATTTTCTATTTCCGCAGAACATTTACTGCATAGCTTTTTTTGGTTTAATTTTAATATTTCTATTCTAGCTTCTTCTATTTCTTTAGATAATTCATCTAGCTTTTTGCATTCTTCTTCTAAGTCTGCTTTTATATCTATATTTTCTTCTCTTACATGTTTTTCATATACTTTTTTACCTATTTCTTCGTATATATCTGTAATTTTACCTTTGTTTTCATTAATTTTCATTTTTAATTTTGTTTCTCTTGCTATTTTTCCTGTTGTTTCAGATGTTTTTCTACCCAAATCACTAAAAAATCCCATTTTTATTCCTACCTTTCTTATTTTATATATTCTATTATATTCTATCCAAAATGATTTGTAAATATTCTAGTCTTCAAATTTTGGATTTCTTGTCATTAAATTTGCAATTGCTTTTCTTGCATCTAGGCCTTCAAATAAAACTTCGTAAACAGTATTTACAATTGGCATTTCAACATCATATTTTTTTGAAAGTTTATATGCTGTTCTAATGTTATCTATACTTTCTATCGTCATGCCAATTTCTTGTTTAGCCTCTTCAATTGTTTTACCTTGGCCAATTAAAATTCCAGCACGTCTATTTCTACTGTGGTTACTCATACATGTTACTATTAAGTCTCCAAGACCTGTAAGTCCATATATTGTTTTTGGCTCTCCACCCATTTTTATACTAAGTTTAGCCATTTCTGAGAGTCCTCTTGTAAGTAATGCTGCAAAAGTATTGTCCCCTAATTCAAGACCTGTTATTGCACCAGCACAAAATGCTATTATGTTTTTTAAAGCTCCTCCTAGCTCTGCTCCTTTAATATCATATGATGTATAAATTCTTAAAGCTTCGTTCATAAATGTAGATTGAACGTCTTTTAATAATTTATCATCTTCAGAAGCTATAACTAATGCTGTTGGTATTTCTAAAGATACTTCCTCTGCATGGCTTGGGCCTGATAGACCTCCTATTTTACAATTTGGAAGTTCTTCTTCTACTACTTCATTTAGTGTATATAAAGTAGATTCTTCAAATCCTTTTGAACATATTATTATTTCTTGGTCAGTAACATATTGTTTGAATTTTTGAATTGTTTCCCTTACAAATTTTGATGGTGTTACAATAAGTAACATTTCTGTACCTTCTATTGCGGTTTTAAAATCTGTTGTACAAACTACTCCATCTGGTATTGTTGCTAGTGGCAAGAATTTACATTTTTTTTCATTATTAATTAGGTCTGCTTCTTCTTGAGAATATGACCAAATTTTTACGTTATTTCCCAAATGTGCTAAATGAATTCCAAGAGCTGAACCCCAACTACCACTACCTATTATTGAGATATTTTTCATAATAACTCCTTTCTATTTTTTAAATGATAATTTGTTTTCTGTTCCATTTTTAAGTCTTACAATATTTGTTCTATGATTGAATATTACAAGTGCACCTATTAATATACTTATGATTTTGGCTCCAATATTATCCACCATAAATACAGTTAATACTGGAAATAATGTTGCTGCTAAAATTGAGCCTAAAGAAACCCATCTTGTTGCTGCCATTATTATTAATGCAAATACTAAACAAATTAAGCCTATTTGTGGGTTTACAACTAATAGCACACCTAAAGATGTTGCAACTCCCTTTCCTCCTTTAAAGCCATAATATACAGGGAATGTATGACCTATTATTGCCATTAAACCTGCTAAGTATTTTAATACTTCTACATCAGTTCCTTCCCAGATTTTTGAAGCTAGTATTGCAAGTAATACAGATACTACTCCTTTTAGAATATCACAAATTAATGTTAATGCTGCAGCTTTTTTTCCTACCGTTCTTAATACATTTGTTGTTCCTGCATTTTTACTTCCTTTTTCTCTTACATCAAATCCTGCAAATTTTTTACTAAATATTATTGCAAAATTGATACTGCCTATTAAATAAGCTACTAGTCCTACTAATACATATACAGCTGACATAACTGTACCTCCTTAAATTTATTCTTCACCTTTTTCTCTTGAAATAATTCTTATTGGTGTTCCTTCCATATCGAAGTTACTTCTTATTTGATTTACCAAATATCTTTCATAAGAGAAATGGAAAAGTTCTTTATTATTTACGAAAATAACAAATGTTGGTGGTTTTGTTTGTACTTGTGTTCCATAAAGTATTTTTAGTCTTCTACCTTTATCTGTTGGTGGTTGAACAACTGCAATGGCTTCGTTTATAACTTGATTTAGCATTGCTGTTGGAATTCTTCTTGCATTATTTGTTGCAACCTTTTGAATTAGAGTAAATAGTTTATCTACTCTTTGTCCAGTTTTTGCAGATATAAATATTATTGGTGCATAAGATAAATAACTTAACCTATTGTATACTTCTTTTTTATATTTTTCAAGTGTTCCTGTTTCTTTTTCGTATTCATCCCATTTATTAACTACGATTATAACACCTTTTCCTGCCTCATGTGCTTCACCTGCAATTTTTGCATCTTGGTCGGTTACACCTTCATTTGCATCTATTAAAATTAAGCATACGTCAGCTCTTTCAACAGCAAGTAAAGAACGCATTACGCTATATTTTTCAATATTCTCGTTTACTTTACTTTTTCTTCTAATTCCTGCTGTATCTATGAAGTTGTATTTGCCAGTTTCATTTTCAAAATATGAATCTATTGCATCTCTTGTTGTTCCCGCTACGTCGCTTACAATTACTCTGTTTTCGCCTAGAATTTTATTTACTAAAGAAGATTTACCAACATTTGGTTTTCCAATTATGGCTACATTAATAACGTCTTCGTTTTCTTCTCCTTCTTCTTTTTCTGGGAAATGCTCATATATTGCATCTAGTACATCTCCAATTCCTAGTGCGTTTGTTGATGATACTGGATATGGAGTTCCTATTCCTAAGTTATAGAATTCATATAGTGCTGGGTCTGGTTCTCCAAAGTTATCTGCTTTATTGCAAACTAGAACTATTGGCTTTTTTGATTTTCTAAGCATTGTTGCAATCTCTTGGTCAGAAGCGGTTATACCTTGTTTTATATCTGTTACAAATACAATTACATCTGCAATGTTAATTGCTATATTTGCTTGTTCACGCATTCCTGCATGAATTACATCTTCTAGCTCTGGTTCAATTCCTCCTGTATCTATTAATGTAAAGTCTCTACCACGCCAGTTGCTATCGGCATATATTCTATCCCTTGTTACTCCTGGTGTATCTTCTACTATTGATAATCTTTGACCAACGATATAGTTAAAAAATGTTGATTTACCTACGTTTGGCTTTCCAATTATGGCTACCATTGGTTTTGACATTATTTATCACTTTCCTTTCTGTTTAAAATTGCTTTTGCTACTTTTTTACCTGTTGCAATTGCTTTGCATACAGAAGATTTTGTTTCTACTAAATCTCCTCCTGCATAAATATTATCTATATTAGTCATGTAGTTTTCATCTACAGCAATTAAGCCATTTTCCATCTTTATATTTAAAGCTGTAATAAGCTTATCATCTGGCTTTGCACCTATTGCAAATACAACTGTGTCTGCATCAATTTTATGTTCTGAATTTTCTATATCAACTGCTTTAGAATTTAAAATTTCTGTTTTAATACAGTTTAAGCTTTTTAGTTTATTGTTAAGAACATTTGCTGAAAGTACTCTTGTTTGGTATATTATTTTTATGCCATCTTCAAGTGCTTCTTGTACTTCAATTTCTCTTGCTGGCATTAGTTCTCTATTTCTTCTATAAACAATAGAAACCTCGTCTGCACCCATTCTTATTGCACTTCTTGCAGAATCTATTGCAACATTCCCTCCGCCAATTACAACTACTTTTCCTAAAGTTCTTTTCTTATGGTTTAAGTTATAATCTTTTAAAAATTCATCAGAGTTAAAAACACTTTCAACGTTTTCTTCTGCTAATTTGTATGAGGTTTGCTTTTGAGCTCCCATTGCTAAAAATACACTGCTATATCCTTGCTCTTTTAAGTTTTCTAGTGTTATATCTTTACCAAAAGTAACATCTGTTTCAATAGCTATTCCAAGGCTTTTTATAACATTGGCAATTTTAGATAAGATACTTTTTTGAAGTCTAAAGTCTGGAATGCCATATTCTAAAATTCCACCTAGAGAGCTTTCTTTTTCAAATATTGTAACGTTTGCGCCATTTTTAGCAAGGTCAATTGCACACGCAATTCCTGCGGGTCCTGCTCCTATTATTGCCACCTTCTTATTTATGTTTTGAACCTTTTTAATCTCATAACTAACATTGCTTTCCCTTGCCCAAATGTTTACAAACTTTTCTAAGCTATTAATTTTTATAGGTGTACCTTTTAATCCTCTTATGCAATGCCCTACGCACTGCTCCTCTACTGGGCAAATTGTAGAACAAATCTCACTCATTGGGTTATTTTCTTGAAGTATAAAGTATGCCTCCATGAATTTATTTTCCTTAATTTTAGAAATAAAATCTGGAATACAAGTTTCAATATGGCACCCCTTTTTGCACATAGGTGTTTTACAATTCAAGCATCTATTTGCTTCGTTTAAAATGCTTTCTATTTCTTCCAATTTTATTAGATCCTTTCTAGGAATTTTAGCATATATATTATATATGTTTTTACATACAAAAATCAAGATATTTCATAAAAATATCTTGATTTTTAGATATATAAACTATGTTTTTTTATATATTTAGTTACATTCTTGTTTAAATATAAACTTGTATCTTTTCCTTGCTTTAGCATGTTTCTTATTTTTGTTGAACTCATGTCTTCTGGTTGTTCTATTTTATATGTTATAACATTTTCTAAACTTGTTGTTTCTTCATAATTTGGTCTTTCAATTACAATAAATTTATACTTCTTTATTATTTCTTCATAGTTTTTCCATGAAGGCATTTTTTTGAAGTTATCAGAGCCCATTATGAAATATATATCTGCATCTTTATATTTATTTGCTATTAATTCGAATGTATCTGTGGCATAGAGCATGTTTTTGTGGCTAGATGCAATGTTATCTACCATAAGATTTTTAATGTCTTTACACGCAATTTTAAGCATATTATATCTATCTATTGCTGTGGCCAAGCTTTGTTTTTTGTAATAGTCTCCAACTGGTACAAATACTAGCTTTTCTATTAACTTATCTTCTATTAGTTTTGTTGCTAAATGTATATGCATATTTGTTGGAGGGTTAAATGAGCCTCCAAAGAAACCTATTCTTTCTTTTTTCATGATACAAATTCCTTTGCTTTTTGTTCTAAATCTTCAAGTGTTCCTTCGTTTTTTATTTCATAATCATATGTATAATTATAAACATTGCCGTCTGATGTGTTGCTTGTAATTAGTGCTACTCTTGGGTTTGTTACCAGTAATGTTTTAGCATTTAACATTGCTTTGATTTTTTTGATTTCATCAATTTCTCTAATATGAATAAATAAATATTCTGAGTCACTTTTTTGGAATTCATCATATTTTGATTTTATGTATTTTGCTGGTGCATCATTATAATCTATACTAAGTTTTTTTAAATCAACTAATAGTTTTCTTGCTTTATCATCTTTTTCTCCTTCCCAGCCAACTAAAACTTTTGCTGCTGCTTTTGCTGGGTCTACTGAAGATATATTTGTAACTTTAGCAAATTCAGCGCAAAACTCAACAAATGTATCTTTGCCTGAACCTCCTGTGCCATTTATAATTATAACTTTTTTATCCATTTTGTTCTTCCTTTCTGCTACTATAAAGCAAGGTGGAACATAAAGCTTGTCCCACCTTATAGTTTAATTAAATTTTATTCCAGAACCAGTCTAAACTGTTGTCTATACTTTTCTTCTTGTAGAATTTGCTTGAAATATCATCAATCCACAAGTATGCAAAGAATGATATAAATATCATTACACAATCAATTGCTACGCAGTTGATAAGCATAGTATGGTATGTTTCATAAAGTTCTTCTGTTAATGTACCTAATTGTATACTATGTACTACTACAAGAATTAAATACATGAATAATGCAAATGCAGGTATATAACTCTTCTTTACTTCTTTTCCTAAGAAAATTAGTAACACTGTTGCAAGTGTAAGTAGTAACAATGTAATAGGCTCAGAGATATTAATAACAAACATGACTTTCTCTCCTCCTTTTCTTTTGTGGGATCTTTTACCCTAAAATTAAATTAATTTTACTTTAATTAATTTAGCAAGTTTATTGGCCATTTCTTCAAGTTCAGATTGATTTTCTCCTTCTAGCATAACTCTAATTAATGGCTCTGTTCCAGAGGCTCTTACAACAATTCTTCCATTGTCTCCAAGCTTCTCTTTAATTACATTTATTTCATTAAGTATTTCACTATCTTCTTGATATAGAGGTTTTTTCTCGTTGCAAACTTTTACGTTTACCTGTGCTTGTGGGTATTTTTTCATTATTTTACTTAATTCTGAAACTTTAACTTTCTTTTCAAGAAGTATTTGTATTAACATAAGTGATGTTAATATACCATCACCTGTAGGGTTATAGTCAAGCATTATTATATGTCCTGATTGTTCTCCACCAAGGTTATAGTCATTTTTAAGCATTTCTTCTAGAACATATCTATCACCAACTTTTGTTTGTTTTAAAGTTAGATTATTGTTTGCAGCAAATTTATTTAAGCCCATATTACTCATTATTGTTGCTACAATTGTATCATTTTTAAGCTTTCCTTTTTCCTTTAAATAATTTCCAAATATAGCTAAAAGTATATCTCCATCAATTTCATTTCCTTTTTCGTCTATTGCTAAGCATCTATCTCCATCGCCATCATATGCAATACCAAGGCTCATGTGGTTTTGAAGCACATATTCTTTAAGTGTTCCTAAATGTGTTGAACCACAGTTTTCATTGATATTTATTCCATCTGGAGAGTTGTTTATTATTTTAAAGTTTATTCCAAGTTTTGTAAATACTTTTTCTGCAACTTTATATGTTGCACCATTTGCAACATCAAGAGCAACACAGAAATCTTCATTTAAGTTTGCTTCAAAATTTTCTTCAAAGTTCTTTCTTAACATGTAGATATACTCATCTGCTAAATCTTCTCTGTATTCAGAAACACCAATTTTGCTTGGGTGTGCAGTTAGTTCATCTAAATGTCCAGAGTCTAATACTGTTTCTATTTCTTCTTCAATTTCATCTGGTATTTTCATACCTTTATTACTAAAGTATTTAATTCCATTGAATTCATATGTATTATGTGATGCAGATATAACAACACTTGCATCTGCTTTTAATTTCTTTGTTAAATATGCTACACCTGGTGTTGGTAAAACTCCAAGAAGTTTAACATTTGCTCCATAACTTAAAAAACCTGCTGTCATAGCACTTTCAATAAGTGTACCTGATAACCTTGTATCTCTTCCAATTAGAATTGTTGGAGCGTGTTCTGAATGTTTAGCTAAAACATAAGCTCCTGCTTTTGCTACCTTATACACAAGTTCTGGTGTAAGCTCGGTATTGGCTATTCTTCTAATTCCGTCTGTTCCAAAATATTTTCTCATAATAAAATCTAAGTCCTTTCATTATTGCAAATTACATTTTTAAGTTTTTTTAACTTGGTACTATTATATATTTTTTTGTACTAAAAATGCAATAGTTTTTTGGAAAAATTTCAAAATTATTAAAAAAAAATGAATAAAAGACATATAATCTTTTATTCATAATATTTGGGGTGATATTTTTTGGTTGTTATACATGTTGTTTATGTTATAATTATAATCACCTTTCCTTAAACGAATATTAAAAATATAAATTTTTTTATTCTTCTTCTGGTGCACTTACTGGACATACTCCAGCACATGTTCCACAGCCTATGCATGAGTTTTTATCTATAACATAAGTTGTATCTCCTTGAGATATGCATCCTACTGGGCATTCTGCAGCACATGCTCCACAGCTTATACATTTATCTGTAATTTTATATGCCATTTTTATTCCCTCCTTTTACTATTTATACTACTTCAAGTTTTGCCTTGTTTGTAACTTTGTTCAAGAGTTCTTTTTGTCTCTTTTATCTAGTTCTTCCATTTTCTTTAATTCTGCTAAATCTTCTTTACTAATTTCGTTGCTTTCTTTTTCTATATTTTTTATTATCTTTATATCTTTAGCATTATATTTTCTAAAAAATGTTTCATCCCCATCTTTAAATTTTACTTTAACAATTTCTTTTAATGTTTCCAACCCACAAACTTCACCTTGTCCATCTTGAGTTTTTACTATTGCACCTATTTTAGGTAGTTTTTTTAGCTTTTCTTCATAAACATTTTGCTCATATTGTAGGCAACACATTAATCTCCCACAATTTCCTGATATTTTTGAAGGGTTTAGAGAAACATTTTGTTCCTTTGCCATTTTTATTGAAACTGTTTCAAAGTTACCTAAAAATGAGCAACAGCATAATTCTCTACCGCAAACACCATTTCCACCTATTCTTCTTACTTCATCCCTTACACCAACTTGTCTCATTTCTATTCTTGTTTTATATACTGAAGCTAGATCTCTTACTAATTCTCTAAAATCTATTCTTCCATCTGCTGTAAAGAAAAATAGTATTTTACTTTTATCGAATTTAAATTCTACATCCATTAGTTTCATGTCTAGACCATGTTCTTTTATTTTCTTTTCACAAGTCTTAAAGGCTTCTTTTTCTTGCTTCTTATTTTCTATGTTTTGTCTTGCATCACCGTGGTGTTGCAACTCTTATTATCTTTTTTAATGGTGCAACTATTTTTTCTTGAGGAAGCTGTCTATTTGCTATAACAACCTCACCATATTCCATCCCCATTGATGTTTCTACAATTACATGTTCGCCTTTTTTAACTTGCTTTCCATCTGGATCAAAAAAATATATTTTACCTGCTTTTTTAAAGCGTACTCCTATAATGTTAGCCATTCGTAATGCTCCTTTCTATTGCAAATAGAAGATTATCTATTGTCATATCATAATTACTGTTTCTTCTAAGTCTTGTTTTTGCTTCTTCAACAGCCTGTATACAGTTGTTGTACTTTTCTGCTTTAGAAATATTGTTAATCATTTTATTATAAAAGCATGTGTTAATATAATCTAAAATTGAGAAGATTTCATCTTTATCATTTAATACATCATCTTTTAATCTTAAAACTTCCAATTCGTTAAGCTGCTCTATATTTTCAAAAACATTTTTAATTTTTTCATATATTTCAATTTTATCTTTTAAGTTAATTGCTCTTTCTATGCTTCCACCGAAAGTGCTTACCATTGTTTTGCTTATGTCTTCATGATTTCTTTCAAAGTATTCTAAGATTTCTTCGTCACTTAGATTACTGAATAGTATTTTTATGCATCTTGATTTTATTGTGTTTAGAAGCAAGTTTTCGTTGCTAGTTACAAGTATTATTACAGCATATTCAGGTGGTTCTTCAAGTGTTTTTAGGAGAGCATTTTGTGCTTCTTTTGTCATGTTTTCACTATTATTTATTATATAGATTTTTTTGTTTCCTTTAATAGGTTTTTCTAAAACATCACTTGTAAGCTCTTTTATTTGTTCTGTCTTTATGCTGTTTGTTTGTTCATCTATAATAATAAGATCTGGGTTATTTCCATTTTCAATACTTTCACATGATTTACATTCATTGCATGGTTTTTGCTCACCTGTACAAAGAATTGCTTTTGCAAATTCTTTGGCAAACAGAAATTTACCTATTCCAGATATTCCAGAAAATATGTAGCTATGTGAAACACTATTTGATAAAATAGATTTGCTTAATATCTTTTTATTTTCATTATTTCCAATAATATTTTCAAACATTTTTATTTAATCTTTCCAAATTTATTAAGTGGCCAAAATCTAAAGGCAACTCTACTTTCTATTTTTTCTAGAGGAATGCAACCAAAATCTCTACAATCTGTACTATGTTCTCTATTGTCCCCCATTGCAAAAACTGTACCTTCTGGCACGATTATGTCTGAATATGTTTTGCCATATGTGGAAATTCCTTCTTGTAAATATGGTTCATCTAAAAGTTCACCATTTCTGTAAACTTTGCCATCTTCAATTTTTATGTGATCCCCAGCTACCCCAATAACTCTTTTTATATAACTTTGTTTTGTTGTTTCTAAAACATAATATACAAATTTACTTAAAAAACCTTTAGGGTTATTATTGTAAATGGCAATTGGCTTTTCATAATTTATTTGGCTAAGTGCAGGATATGTTACACTAGGTGCTTCAAATGTTATTATGTCTCCTACTTCATATTTACCTTTTACGGTTCTTATCCATCTATTAAGCCATAATCGTTGACCTTCAACTAAAGTGTTATTCATAGATGTTTGTTTTACAACTGTTGGGGTTCCTACAAAATACTTTATTGCCAATGCAATTACAACTGCAATTAGTATACAATATGTCCATTCTAGTGCATTTTTTAACTTTGGGCTCATTTAAAAATTCCTTCTTTCTTATGTTTCATCTTTTAGGGCTGTTGGAAGAGTTATAACAACCTCTGTTCCTTTTCCTACTTCACTTTTTATATCAATTCTTCCATTATTTTTGTCCAAAATTTCCTTTGCTATAGATAAACCTAAACCTGTGCCGCCCATTTTTCTAGTACGTGCTTTATCTACTCTATAGAACCTTTCAAAAATTCTATCTAAGTCTTTTTCTGGTATTCCAATACCATTATCAATTATTTTTATATATGCGTCATTATATACAAAGCCTACATATATTTTTATTGTTCCGCCTTCTTCCGTGTACTTAATACTGTTTGAAAGTATATTTAGTACAACCCTTTCAATTCCATCTTTATCAGCATATATTGTTGGAACATTTGCTGTAACAAAGCATTCAACTTTTTGGTGTTTCCTATTTGTCTCAATCTGTAGGTTTTCTTGGCAAGATTTAACTAAGTCTCCTAAATTAAACTCAACTTTTTCCCACTTTGTTTCTTCATGATCGTATTTTGATAATGTTAATAAATCATTAACAAGCTTTGTCATTCTTAATGCTTCTGTGTTTATAACTTTTAAGAACCTTTCCTGCATTTCTGGGTCATATTCAGATGTTGATAAAGTTTCTGCGTATCCCATAATTGATGTTAATGGAGTTTTCAATTCATGTGATACGTCTGCAATAAACTCTTTTCTCATATTGTCTAATTTAACATGTTCTGTTATATCCTGAATTAATGCTATTACCCCTGCAGGTCTATCTAGTTCATTTTTGAAAGATGCAAAGAAAATTTTTAAATATCTATCATTTATATTAGCTCTTGTTTCTGATGTAGTCCAATCTTCTAAATAAACAATCTTTTCAAGATTTATATCTGTATTTACTTTACTAAATATTGTTGCAAATGTATTTTGATTATCGTCTAGTTCAAGTAATTTCTTAGCTGCAGAATTTATATGAATTATATTTCCATCTAAATCGAAAGCAATAATACCATCTGTCATGTGTTGTAATATTGTTTCTATTTGTTTTTTTTGTGTAGTAACTTTGTTTAGGTTCTCTTTAAGACCTGCAGTCATTGTTTCAAAAACATTAATTAGTTCATCAATTTCTGTATTTCTTTTTGTGTTTTCAAATTTAAAGTTTTTTAGTTCTTTATCCTCAGTAACCTTTTCAGCACTTTCTATTAATTTGTAGAGTGGTCTAGTAATTACTTTTGACGTGAACCAAATAATAAGGATAGAAATAATCATAAAAGCCACTGTTATAATTAACATTGTTACAATACTTTTATTAATAACATCTTCTGGCATCGCAAGTTGTTTTAATGATTGTATTGTAATTAGTCCATAAGATACAAACATTAAAATTGCAAGTACCATTATCATTAGTATTATTTTTACCTGTACACTTCTAAACATTGTAAGTATTAGTCCTTTCTTATTCTTCTCCTGCATCTCCTGGTTTTATACAATATCCAATACCCCTTTTGGTTACTAGTATTTTTGGATCTGCGGTATCTTTTTCTATTTTTCTTCTTATTCTTCTTACTAAAACATCTACCGTTCTTATATCTCCAAAGTAATCGTAACCCCAAACATTTTTCAATAATTTTTCTCTAGTTGCAGCTTGTCCTTTTTGTAGTGCTAAGAATTTTAAAAATTCAAATTCTCTTAAAGTTAGTTCAATTGGTCTGCCTTTAACTTTAGCTTCGATTTTTTCTAAATCAAGCACTAGGTCTCCTAAGTCTAATATCTTATTTGTGTTTGATAAGGTATTTTCTTCTGGCGTTTCTGATATATCTTCTTCAACTTTTATTTCTGATTTACGTAAATTTGCTTTAATTCTAGCCATTAATTCTCTTACGCTAAAAGGTTTAGTAATATAATCATCTGCACCAAGCTCTAGTCCAAGTATTTTATCTATTTCTTCGTCTTTAGCTGTTAGCATTAAAATAGGTACATTAAGCTTTGTTCTTATCTTCTTACAAACAGTTAAGCCATCCATTCTTGGTAGCATAATATCAAGCAGTATTAAATCTGGATGGTCCCTTAAAGCCATATCTATGGCTGTTACACCATCATTTGCTTCTAAAGTATTGTATCCTTCTCTCTTTAGATTATATACTAAAATATCTACTATTGGTTGTTCATCATCTACTATTAAAATAGTTTTTTGATTGTTACCTTCATTTTCCATAAGGTTTACCCCTTTCATCAGAAATGTATTTAATTTTGATTTTAAATACAATGCAAATAATTTTATACCATAATTTATATCATATATCCGTAATTTATACAAGTTTTTTTACAATTTTTCCTATATTTTTTTGCAAGTAATTACTCTATCATTTCCTGATAAGTCTTTATATGTTTTAATATTTACATAGTTTGCTTCTTGCTTTATTAATTCTAATACTTCTTCCTTTTGGTCTTCACCAATTTCCATACATAAATATCCGTTATGTTTCAAATAATCATTTGCTTGTTTTATAATTTGCCTATAAAAGACTAGTCCATCTTGTCCACCATCTAGGGCAAGTGTTGGTTCGTTTTGAACTTCTTTGCTTAAAATACTTATTTCATCGGTTTTTATATATGGTGGATTTGTTACTATAATATCAAATATATCATTAATATTCTCAAAAAGGTTTGATTGTATGAATTTTATTTTTTGATTTCTACTGTTCATTTTAGCTGTTTCTAATGCTTTTTGGCTTATATCTGATGCATAGAGTTTTGCATTAGGCACAAACTTTGATAGAGATACTGCTATTGCTCCGCTTCCTGTGCATAAATCTAAAATTTTAGGGTTACTAAATTTTTGTGCAATTTTTATTGTCTCTTCTACTAAAATTTCAGTATCTGGTTGAGGTATTAAAACATCTTCATTCACAATAAAGTTTATTCCCATAAATTCTTGATGCCCTAATATGTATTGTATTGGCCTACCATTTACCAATTCCTCTATGTATTTAAAGAAGCTTTTTTCATGTTCTGTATTTAATTCGTCCATATTGTGAACTAGTAAATAAGACTTTTCAATGCCAGTAACAAAAGACATAATTCTTCTTATTTTATTTGAAGCTTCATCAATGTTATTAACTTTACATTTATTAATTGCAGTTTGCATTGCATCTTTAATTTTCATATATTCCCTTTCTCATTTTTACATAATACCACAATTTTAGTATTTTATCAAGCTTATTTACATACCTCCTCTAACACATTTGCTAGACATTGCATACTAAGCAGGCATTCTTCTAAAGTATTAGCTGTAGCTCCAACCTCTATTATACTAGCGCCTTTGGCTACATGCTGATTGTATCTTGAATTTCTTAAAACAATTGACCTAAATAAACCTGGATACATTTGATTTGCTTTTTCTTGAATTTTTATTGCGATTTTTAAGTTTTGGTTCCAATTAGGGTGTTCCAAACCTCCTCCATCTGTGCCTATTACAAACATCATTTGAGCTACTCTATTTCCATCTATCATTATTGTAGGTCCATATGTATCTCCATTCCCTACGGCATCTCTATGAATATCTAACACAATATCTGATGGTGTTTCATCTATAAGTCTGCTAGCAACTTCTAATGACCTGTCATATGAGCCTGAATATGATGGGTAATCGTTATATGAGCCATCATGTATAACATTAAACCCTTTTTGAGCCAGATAATTTGTAAGCTCTGTTCCAACTCTTATAACATTATAGTTTGCATCTGTTGTTCTATAATTCCCTGTCATTGTATAATTGTAAGCTTCGCTTGGAGTATAGCTTTCGCATGTATGTGTGTGATATATTATTATATCTTTCTTATTTGAAATATCTACATCTGGTACTAACATTTCTTCTGTTAATGTATAATCACTTTGATTATCTATATTGGTTGTATTATATGTATGAGTTTTTCTTGATGAGAAATTTCTATCTGATACTGCTTCAGTGTTTGCTGTTCTTGGTAAAGTTGTTTGTATATTTTTTATTTCTTCTTGCTTTGGAGTATTTGCATCAACATTTGTTGTAGTAGAAGATATTATGTTTTCTTTTGGTTTTGTATTAAAAAGTGCTAATTCCATATTCATTATATTGTTCAAATTTAGTTTGCTTTTTTCCTTTGTTTCTGTATTTTGAGGTAAGTTTAGATCAATTAATTTTGTTAGAAAATTACCATTTGCTTGAATTACAAGAGCTTGTTTAAGAGTTTGGCTAGATGCTGTAATTGCTCGAGCAGATAAATATACTATAAATACGGCGAAACACATTTTCGCTAAATACCTTAGAATATCTCTTAAGTTAATAACAGCAACATTCATAAAATTTCTCCTTAAAACTCGTCTTATTTAATATATATATTCCAAATAGGAAAAAATATGCTAAGACAGTCCTTAGCATATTTCATATTCATATATATTTACTTTTAATGTACTTGGCTTAGATGAGTCTTCTTTTGATTTTATTATATAATTCTGTAGCTTTTCTTTTTGTTTTAGCTTTAAGTCTTTTGTATTTATAATAATTCCATCTGTTACATGCATTCCAAGTGGTAGTGTTTTATTGTTATTATTATAATACATAATATTTGCAAGAGGAAGACAATTTACATTTTCTTTAAGTATTATTTTATATAAATCAGTTTCGGTATTTTCAACTTGGTTTATTGCATTTTCTGGGTTTATATAAAATATATTTAAGCCATCTTCTAAATCTCCGAGCTTTGTAAATTGGAATTTCCACAGTATTTTTATATTTTTCTAAACATGATTTTATGTTCTCTATAATTTGTTCAATTCTTTTTTTGTATTCATCTAATGTAGTATTATCATTAATATTTAAAATTGCAAATTTGTTCTTTTCATTTTCTCTATGCTTTATATTTCCTAGTGTTTTAATTTGGTCTTTTGATGATGATATACTTCCAAAGATATCAAAGGTAATAACTTTATCTGTATTTACCATTTCATTTTTCAAGGCATTTAAGTGTTCTGCTGCTATTTTATATCCGTTTAAAACATCGTTTATATCTTCTAATATGTTTGTGCTAGCAACATAAATATCGTCAGTTTCTTCCTTGGTGAAAAGTTCTCTTTCTGTTTTATCAATTTGTCTAGACAAGTCCTCAAAATCCAGTTCATAATTGAAAGTCTTCTTTAATTTCTTTGGCTGATGTACCTCTTGTGTTCCCTCGTTTAGTTGTTTTGCATCATCTTTATTTGTAAACTTCCAGAATTCAAATATACTTTTTTTGTGATTATCTATTTCTTTTATATAAAGATTAGCATTTTTGATTTTTAGCTGCAATATCTCTATTCTTTTTTCCATTGCTTCAATATCTAATTCTAAGTCTTTTATGTTAGCTGTTTCTGTGTCTAAATTCTTGTATAAAGTTAAGAGCTCTTCTAATGTGTATACTTCTTTAATTTCAGCTCTTTCACAATATTTTAGGTTTGATTTTTCTTCCTTTTCTACAGGATGTTCTTCTGGTGTTTTAGAAACTACCTTTTTGTATTTTATGAAATATCTTACCCTGCCAAAAAATGTTTTCTTACATTCCAAGAATGTAGATATTTGTTTTTCTTTCTCATAGTATTCTTTATCTAGACTATTGCTTAAGTCTTTAAGTTTCTTAAGTTTCTTATCGAGATTAATCTTACTTTCTTTAGCCTTTATAAGGTTTTCAAGTCCTTTGATATATTCCTTTTTTATAAATGGAACAAGGTCTTTATATGTAATTTCTTTTTTATCAAATATAAAATGAACAGAGCCCTTTTTATCTAGTTTTAACTTGAATTTATAATGATAAGAAAGTTGGGTTTCTAAGATGAATAGCGCTTTTAAAAGTTTATAAAAATCTTCGGCTTCTCCTTGAGATTTTAGCTCAATTTTATACTCGCTTTTTATTGTATCATAAATGGTTGCTTTCCCAACAATTTGTATACTTAAATTTTCATCTTTATCATATACTTCATATAACATAGGCCAGTCTTTTGCAAAGAAACACAAGTATTTTTCAATTTCATCAATTTCGTCTGTGTCTATGTATTTGTTACTATAATCTGCATAGCAAATTGGCACATATATCATTTGATCTTTGTTCTCTAGTTGTTTTTTTATTACATAAAAAAGTGCTGTACACTCTGTTTCTTTAATTGGCATTAGCATAAAGTATTTGTGTGCAATATCTGAATAGAAGATTTGCCATAAGTAGTCTTTATCAAAACTTACATTGTATGGTATGTTTTTATTTAGCTCTTTTTGCTTAGTATCTAATGCTTCAATATCCTCTATTTGCAATTCCTTTAGCAGTTTTAAAAATTCAACATTTCTTTCAATGTTTTCCTCTGTATCCATGTTAAGATATGCACCAATAGGTAATGCCTTAGCATATTTTTCAGTATAATCTGTTAATCTATGAGTTGGTGTTAAAAATATTTCTATATCATTTACATTTACATATTTATATACTTTATAATTTTCTTCAATATAATTTTTACGAACTCTAAAGTTTATATTTTGAAAGAAATTTAATTTATCTGGTATGTTATTTAAATCTAAGCCGATATATTCAAGCTTTTCGGTTAAATTTTCATTAGTTTCCAAATTCGTTACCTCTCTTCGTTTTTTTTGTTAGTATATCATAAATGCATTATTTATTCAATAATTATGCAATAAAAAAATGCCTTATTCGGCATCTTTTTTTATTACTTCTTTACCATCATAATATCCACAATTTGAGCAAACTCTGTGTGGCATTACTGGTTCATTACAATGTTTACATCTTGCTATGTTTGGTTCTTCTAATTTCCATGTTGATCTTTTTGTTCTTGTTCTTTCTTTAGACCATCTTCTTTTTGGTTGTGCCATGCTATTTCCCTCCTCTACCAGTACAAAATCATATATCTATATACTTTTCAATTTTTAGCTACTAAACTAGTATACTAGGAATTTTGTAATTTGTCAAGTATTATGGTGAAAATTTCCAAAAAAGTTGATATTTCATCCTTGAACTAATAATCTAAGTAGCCAAACGCAGGAGTTTTGTATTTAGAGAAAATCGAAGTCCCCCGAAACACTTCTTTAGGCGTCGCAAACGTGGGTTCGATTTTAAATAAATACAAAAGCTCCGACGAGATTTGGCGGACTGTTTGTACTAAATAAGAATAATGAAAAACCCAGAGAGGCTCAACTCTCTAGGTCGTATTGTCTTATTTTCCCATACATGGTTTTCCTTCATTGCACTCATGGCATGGTTTGAAGTCTCTGCATTCTAGTCTTACACCTTTTAAACATTTTCCATGTTTTTTGCAATCAATACATTGTTTGCAGTGTTTTACTCTATCTACCCATATTTGTATTTCATATTTCTTATCTGGGCATAGTGGTCCAAATACAAATTCTCCATCTTTATCTGTGAATGTGTGTGATACTGGGTTTCTTTCTTCTTTTCCATAATCACGGCATACTTCAATTAGTTTAATAACAGCGTCTTCAACTGGTTCTTTGTAGCAGTCTTTTATTATACCATATATTACATCTCTATTGTCTTCTGGTAAGTTTATTTCTAAATCGAATTGTTTACCTTTTTCAATAAAGCCATCAACTTTGATATCACAACATGGTTTCTTTTCTTCGAATTCCATCTTTTCATCACCTTTTCTATAATATTTATGCTTAAAGCATATCTATTATATTATATGATTTTTGTGATATTTTGTGATAAATTAAGAGTCTTTGCTATATATTGTAAAAATACGTTGCTTCCATATCTGCTTCATGTAGTAATAATGCTAATGGGTATTTCTTGAAAGCTTGGCCAAGTGTTCCATACACTTCTTTTGGCTCTGAAAAGCCCATATGCCAACGTATTGCATACTTTTCTTCACTTGTAAGTTTTATATATTCTGTAAGCATCATTACTGATTTTTCTCCATGTCCATATGGTATTGTATCTTCAATTGTGTAATATGGAACTTTTTCCCATTCCCCTTTTGCATTTTTTGCATTTCTATAATCAACTTTGTAGAAGTTTACTTTGCACAAATCGTGTAATAATGTTATTATTGCTAAAGTATCTTCACTAACTTCTAGTTTATGATATTCTATTTTACCTTTTAAAATTTCATAAACTTTATAGCTATGTTCTACTAGTCCTTTTTTGTATGCCCCATGATATTTTGTGCTAGCAGGTGCTTCATAATAATCAGATTTTTCTAAGAAGTCCATCAATTCAGCCATTCCTGGTCTATTTATTTTACTTAATAATGCAACTACTTTATCTTTTACTTCTTCCATATTTTACCCCTTTATTTTTATAATTTATGCTGTTTCTGTATTTCTTGCTGGCTTTGATTTTCTTTTTCTAATTATTCCTCTCTTAGGGTCGACTTCATTTTCTTTGCATAATTCCAAAATTGGTGGTGCTTTTTTCTCTACAGTATCACGAGTAATTATACACTTTTCTATTCTTAAATTACTTGGAATATCAAACATAATATCTCTCATAATATCTTCTATAATTGAACGTAAACCTCTTGCACCAGTATTTCTGTCTATTGCTTTATCTACAATTGCATTTAGTGCTTCTGGTTCAAATTCAAGTTCAACACCATCTAGCTCAAGAAGCTTTTTATATTGTTTAACTAAAGCATTTTTAGGTTCTGTTACAATTTTAATTAATGCTTCTCTATCTAATTCTTGTAGAGTTGCTATAATTGGTAATCTTCCAACAAACTCTGGAATTAAACCAAACTTTAATAAGTCTTGTGGTAAAAGTTGCTCAAATATTTTGTATTTATCGTGAATGTCCTTTTTGCTTTGAATTTGAGCTCCAAAGCCCATAGATTTTTTATCTGTTCTGTCTTTGATTATTTTGTCTAAGCCTTCAAAAGCTCCTCCACATATAAATAATATGTTAGATGTATCAATTTGTATAAATTCTTGATGTGGGTGTTTTCTTCCACCTTGTGGTGGTACAGATGCAACAGTTCCTTCAACAATTTTTAATAAAGCCTGTTGTACACCTTCTCCACTAACATCTCTTGTTATTGATGGGTTTTCAGATTTTCTTGTTATTTTATCTATTTCATCAATATATATAATTCCCTTTTGTGCTTTTGCAATATCAAATTCTGCATTTTGGATAAGTTTTAAAAGTATGTTTTCAACATCTTCTCCTACATACCCAGCTTCTGTAAGTGTTGTTGCATCTGCAATTGCAAAAGGTACATTTAAAATTCTAGCCAAAGTTTGTGCTAAAAGTGTTTTTCCACAACCTGTTGGTCCTAAAAGCAAAATGTTGCTTTTTTGAATTTCAACATCATCTATAATTTCCTTGCAATTAATTCTTTTATAGTGGTTATAAACAGCAACAGCTAGTGTTTTCTTTGCTTCATCTTGACCTATAACATATTCATCAAGTACAGCTTTTATTTCTGCGGGTGTTGGTATTTCTTCTGTCTTAACTTCTTCATAGCCTAAGTCTTCGTCATAAGCTTCGCTTTCTATTATGTTGTTGCAAACATTAATACATTCGTCGCAAATATACACAGACTTTGGTCCAGCAATTAATTTTTTAACCATTTCTTGTGCTTTACCACAAAAAGAACATCTAATCTCATTAATTTCTTTTTTATTTGCCATTTTATAATTTCCTTTCTAACATTTAAGCTTTATTTTCTGTAGTCTAAAATGCCATCTATTAAACCATATGCTAAAGCTTCTTCAGCTGTCATATAGTGGTCTCTTTCTGTATCTTTTTCAATTTGTTCTAGACTTTGACCAGTTTTTTCGCTTAATAATTTATTTAATTTTTCTCTTGTTTTAACCATGTGATCTGCATGAATTTTAATTTCTGTTGTTTGACCTGCTAAGCCACCAGAGATTAATGGTTGATGAATTAATACTTCAGCATTAGGTGTTGCAAATCTTTTTCCTTTTGTTCCACATGCAAGAAGTACAGATCCCATACTTGCAGCTAGCCCAACACAGATTGTTGAAACAGGGCATTTAATATAGTTCATTGTGTCTACTATTGCCATTCCATCTGTGATAGAACCACCTGGGCTGTTAATATAAAATGATATTTCTTTATCTGGGTCTTCAGATTCTAAAAATAACATTTGTGCAACAACTAAACTTGCTGTTGCTGAGTTTACATCTTCACTTAAGAATATAATTCTGTCTTTTAATAATCTAGAGAATATATCATATGATCTTTCTCCTCTACTTGTTTGTTCAATTACATAAGGTACTAAACTGTTTTTTTCCATAATTATCAATTCCTTTCTTTTTATGTAAAATAGGGACTAACACAAAGGTGCTAGCCCCTTGTAAACATGCTTATTTTATTTTAGCATTATCTACAATATAATGAATTGTTTTTTCTGATTTTAAAGATTCTTCTACATATTTTCTTAATTCTGGGTTTTGTTTAACTTCTTCTTCTTTTTGTCCATACATTTCAGCCATTTCTTTAATCTTTGCATCTATTTCTTCTTCTGTTACTTCAACTTTTGCATCTTTCATTATTGCTTCTAATACTAAGCTTGTTTTTACTTGTTTTTTTGCTTGTTCTTTGTTTTCGTCTCTAAATTCTTTTTTTGTTTTACCAATCATTTGTAGATATTGATCTAAGTTCATTCCTTGATAGTTTAATCTAGATGATATATCTTTTTCCATATTATCTAGTTGTGTTTCTATCATACCACTTGGAATATCTACTTTTGCATTTTTACAAACTGTTTCAATTGCTGCATCTTCCATTTCGAATTTTGCTTTTGATTCATTTGCTTTTTCTTGTTTTTCCCTAATTGATTTTTTCCAATCTTCTAATGTATCAAATTCGCTTGCATCTTTTGCAAATTCATCATTGATTTCTGGTAATTCTTTTTTCTTGATTTCATGTAATTTTATTTTAAATGTTGCTTCTTTTCCTTCTAATTCTTTAGCTGGATATTCTTCTGGGAATGTAACTTTTATATCTCTATCCTCATCAATTTTCATTCCAACTATTTGGTCTTCGAAACCTGGAATAAATTTGCCACTACCAATTTCTAATTCATGGTTTTCTGCTTTTCCACCTTCAAATGCTTTTCCATCAACAAAACCTTCGAAATCTATAACAACTGTGTCGCCTTTTTCAACAGGTCTGTCTTCAACAGCAACTAAACGTGCATTGTGTTCAGCAATATGTTCTAGTTCATGTTCTACATCTTTATCAGTTACATTATACTCTACTTTTTTAAGTTCTATACCTTTGTAGGTTCCTAAAGTAACTTCTGGCTTAGTTTGTACAACTGCTGTGAATATTAAATCTTTTCCTGCTTCAATTTGTTTTATATCTATTTCTGGTTTGCTTACAGCTTCAATTTTATTATCTTCTAGCCCTTTAACATAAGCTTCTCCTGCAATTTCATTAAATGCATCTTCATAGAATATTTGTATTCCATAAGCTTTTTCTACCATTTTGAAAGGTGCTTTTCCTTTTCTAAAACCTGGTATATTAAAATATTTTGCATTTTTCTTGTATACATCTTGTATAGCTTCTTCAAATTTTTGAGCTTCAACTGTAAACTCTAGTTTTACCTCATTTGCTTTGTCTTTAATATTTTCTACTTTTACTTTCATTGTTAAAATTCAATCCTTTCTGTTTGCTAAAATTAACCATATAATTATATCATAAATTATCATATTTGCAAGTGTTTTGCTAAATTTTTTCGTATTTGCAAAAAAGAACTAGCAAATGCTAATTCTTTTTATTTAAAACTTTCTTTAATGCTTCTAGTCCTATTATTACTGCTCCTCCAATTATAAATGCAACAATATCAAATGTTGAGAAGTTCATTATTGCTTGTGGTTCTTTTAAACTTGTTGGTCCAACAATTATTGAATATATTGAACCTAGCATTAAACCAATTATTGCATAAACTGTTTGTGAACGATGTTTCTCTAGGCATTTCCTTGCAACACGTGCGAATGCCATTACTCCAAATATCATACCAAAGCCAAAAATCATAAGGCTTGGTACAACAGAGAAGTTAAGTCCTATAAATGCTTTTATATTATTCATAATAGGTATGTAAATTCCAAATATTAAAAGTATTGTTGAGCCTGAAATACCAGGTAAAATCATGGCTGATATTGCAACTGCTGCAACAACAAAAATATAAATTGCTGTACCAATATTTAATGTTTCTAAGTTGATATCAAAACTTGTTTTTGTACTAATTAGTGTAATTGCTGTAACAAATATTACACCAATTAATAGCCAAACTATGTTTTTGTATTTACCTTTTAAAACTTCTTTTTCTTCCTTAACAACCAAAGGTATTGCAAATATTATAAAGCCTAAGAAAAGTGAGCTCATTTCATATATTTTAGCATTAAATAAATCTGCTAAGGCACTTGCTGCAATTAAAAAGCCTACTACCCAGCCAATACCAATCTTTATTAAGTATATAAATGCTTTTTTCTTTGCTTCCCAATTGCCTCTAAATAAATCATCTAGTGCATTTATAAAATTATCATAAAAGCCTAGTATGAATGCAACTGTGCCTCCAGATACTCCTGGCACGCTATCAGCAAGAGCCATGCAGAAGCCATTAATAAAATTTGTTATTAGTTCTTTTAATTTCTTCATATATAGTATGTTTCCTTTCCTAGGTATAATCTACAACATCTATCCAATTCATTAAAAATGCTTTTTCTTCTTCACTTGCTTTAGATAAATGTGCTGCTGCAACTATTGGTATCCATTTTTGAATATATTTTTTCTCTATTCCAGATTTTTCTGAAAATCTATTTAAATACTTTTCAGCTTCTTCTTTTTTACCATTTAAGTTGAATAAAAGATATGTTCTTGCAACATCAGCAGAGCTGTTGCCTTGTGTAACGTGAGCCCAATCTATAACATATACTTTTCCATCATCTGTTACTATTACATTACTTGGGTTAAAGTCTCCATGGCATACTCTGTTGTGTTTTGGTGTACTTTCAAGTCTCATATTAAGTTCAAATTTAATAGCATCACTTAAGTCTGTTTCTTCAATCTTTCTTTTCATTTTATCCTTAAGTTTATTTAAAAGTGGTGCTTGTTTAGATAACACTTCTAGCTGTGTATTGATGAATAATTCCATGTATTCATCAATTTTTTCTGGGTTTTCTTGCATTAATGTTTCTAAACTTTTTCCTTGAATATATTCAGAAATTAGTGCCCATCTTGAGCCTATTTTACTAACCTCTAAAAGTTTTGGAATATTAAGTCCTGTTTCTTCTACTCTTGCTTGGTTTAAAGCTTCGTTTAAAATGTTTGATTTAGGATACTCATCAACAAATAGTTTAATTGTTCTATTTTCGTCTTTATATACGGTTTTTGTTTTTCTTTCAGCTAATATTTCCATTATCTTTCACCTCCGTAATATGCTTCTAGATACATTTGTTTAATCTCTTCAATTAGTGGATATCTTGGGTTTGCACCTGTACATTGGTCATCAAATGCTTGTTTGCTCATTTCATCTAGCTTGCTTAAAAATTCTTGCTCATCTACTCCATAATCTCTAATTGTTTTTTTGATACCTATTTTTTCTTTTAATTCATCTATTGCTTTTATTAGGTTTTCTAATTTTTCCTCATCTGTATTTCCACCTAAACCTAAGTTTTCTGCCACTTCTGCATACCTTCTTAATGTATGTGGATAACTATATTGTGGGAATGTACCCATTTTAACAGGTGTTTCGCTAGCATTAAATCTTAATACTAGGTCAATCATTAAAGCATTTGCTATACCATGTGGTATATGGAAGAATGCTCCAAGTTTATGTGCCATTGAGTGGCATACACCTAAAAATGCATTTGCAAAAGCCATACCTGCCATTGTAGCAGCATTTGCCATTTTTTCTCTTGCAACAACATCTTGACCATTTTCATATGCTGTTGGTAAATATTCAAATATTGTTTTTATTGAACGTAAAGCCAAACCGTCTGTGTATTCTGTAGCCATCATTGAAGCATATGCTTCTAAGCAGTGTGTTACAGCATCTATACCAGAAGCTGATGTTAAACCTTTTGGTGCGTCCATCATCATATCTGTATCTACTATTGCCATTTTTGGCATTAATTCATAATCGGCTAATGGATATTTTATTCCAGTTTTTTCATCTGTTATAACAGCAAAAGGTGTAACTTCTGAACCTGTACCACTTGATGTTGGAACTGCTATAAAATATGCCTTTTCTCCCATTTTAGGGAAAGTATATACTCTTTTTCTTATATCAGAAAATCTCATTGCCATGTCCATAAAATCTATTTCTGGGTGTTCATATAATACCCACATAATTTTACCTGCATCCATAGCACTTCCTCCACCTATTGCTATTATGCAATCAGGTTTGAAGCTATCCATTAATTTTGCTCCTTCTTTTGCACTTGCAAGTGTTGGATCTGGTTGAACATCAGAGAAAGTTGTATATGTTATTCCTAGTTCTTCTAGTTTATTTGTAATTGGTTTTGTATAACCATGTGTGAATAAGAATTCATCTGTTACTATAAATACCTTTTTCTTATCCATAACATTTTTCAACTCATCTAGTGCAACAGGTAAACAACCTTTTTTAATATAAACCTTTTCAGGTGCTCTAAACCAAAGCATATTCTCTCTCCTCTCAGCAATTGTTTTAATATTTAATAAGTGTTTTACACCAACATTTTCTGAAACTGAATTTCCACCCCATGAACCACAACCTAAAGTTAATGATGGTGTTAATTTAAAGTTGTATAAGTCTCCTATTCCACCTTGTGATGAAGGTGTGTTAATTAATATTCTTGCTGTTTTCATCTTGTGTGAAAATTTTTCTATTTTTTCTGTACCTGTGTGTGTATTTACATATAAAGAAGCTGTATGTCCAAGTCCTCCATCTTCTATTAATTGTTCAGCTTTTTCAACTGCTTCATCAAATGAATTTGCTCTATACATTGCAAGTACAGGTGATAGTTTTTCATGAGCAAACTCCTCAGATAAATCTACACTTTCTACTTCGCCTATTAATATTTTTGTATTCTCAGGAACTTCTACTCCTGCTAATTCTGCTATTTTATGAGCTTTTTGACCAACTATTTTTGAATTTAAAGCTCCATTTATTATTATTGTTTTTCTTACTTTTTCTGTTTCTTCGCTATTTAAAACATAGCAACCTCTATCAATAAATTCTTGTTTTACTTTATCATAAATTGAATCTAGAATTATTACCGATTGTTCTGATGCACATATCATTCCATTATCAAATGTTTTAGAATGAATTATTGAGTTTACTGCAAGTAATATATCTGCAGAATCATCAATTATTGCTGGTACATTTCCTGCACCAACACCTATAGCTGGCTTTCCACTGGAATATGCAGCCTTAACCATTCCTGGTCCTCCTGTTGCTAAGATTGTATCTGCTTCTTTCATTACCATATTTGTTAAATCTAAAGATGGAGCATCTATCCAATCTATTATTCCTTCTGGTGCACCTGCTTTAACTGCAGCATCTAATATTATTTTTGCTGCTTGTATACTTGAGTTCTTTGCCCTAGGGTGTGGACTTATAATAATTCCGTTTCTTGTTTTTAGTGCTATTAAAGTTTTAAAAATAACCGTTGAAGTTGGGTTAGTTGTTGGTATAACTGCAGCAATAACACCTATTGGTTCTGCTAGTTTTTTAATACCATATGCCTTATTCTCTTCAATTACTCCACATGTTTTTGTATATCTATATGCATTATAGATATATTCAGCAGCATAATGGTTTTTAATAACCTTATCTTCTACAATTCCCATTCCTGTTTCTTCCACAGCCATTTCAGCTAAAGGAATACGTGCTTGGTTTGCTGCAATTGCGGCTGCTGCAAATATTTTATCAACTTGTTCTTGGCTATATGTGCCAAATATCTCTTGTGCTTTACGTACTCTTGTAAGAGCTCTTTCTAGACTTTCAACATTATCTATACATTCTCTCTCTTCACTCATACTTTCCTCCCTCTTTTCTCTCCTTAGTATATACCACATACTTAATTTTTTTTCAATAATTTAAGAAAAATTTTCAAAAATATTTTTCACAAGATATTGCTTTTTTGTCATAAATATTGTATAATGCCAACATACTAGTCATAAGGAGGTTTTATTATGGTTATTAACAACCCATGTCTAGATTTAGAAAATGATAATATTGATTTAAAAGCACAAAGGAAAATTGACAAAGCTATTGATAATTACTATTCTCAATTCTATAAAAATGAAAAAGAATTTAAAGAATATGTTTTCAAGAAACTTTCTATTGCACAAAAAGAAGTTGAAGAAGGAAATGTTATACCAATGGAAGAAGCATTAGAAAGGTTTAAAACTAATTTTGATTTATAAAATTATTTGGTCTGCAAGCTTTTTTGATGAGCTTTCTGCTATTTATCAATATATTTCTTTTCAGCTACATGAACCATTAGTAGCTAAAAATTTATTTGAATTAATTACATCAAAAATCAATTCTCTTTCGTATTTTCCTGAAAGAAACCCAATTTTATTTAAAAATAATGGTATTGTTCTTAGAAAACTTCGTGTAAAGAACTATCTTATTGTGTATCAAGTTAATCATTTTTCTAAACAAGTTATTATCTTACATATTTTTCATCGGTAAGCAAAATTATATTCAGTTATTTTAATTCTTTGGAGGTTTATTTAATGTTTTTCAATTATCAAAAATATTTTTTCATAGGTTTATTGTTTATTTTTTTATGTTTTATGGGAATAGTTTTTTCCTTGAATTCAATTGGTTCATCAGATCTTAATGAATTAAATACAATTAGTACAGATTTAAGTTTTGAGAATAGCGAAGGCTTTATATGGCCAACACCAAAATATAAAACTATAACATCATATTATGGGTATAGAAAAGCTCCAACTGGTGGTGCAAGTTCATACCATGGTGGCATTGATATTGGTGCTCCAACAGGTGCTGAAATACATGCTGTTTTTTCTGGTGAAGTAATATCTACTGCTTTTGATGGAGCAAATGGTTTTACTGTAAAAGTTAGTGATGGTACATATCTTTGTAATTATTCTCATGTTTCTCCATACTTTCTTGTTTACGTTGGTAATCAAGTAATAAAGGGTGAAGTTATTGCCACAGTTGGTCCTAAAAATGTTTATGGTGTTCCTCGGAAATAACTTTAAAGATTCAAATGGCAACCCCACAAACGGAGCAACCACAGGGCCACATCTTCATTTTTCTTTATATGTTAATGGCAAGTCAGTAAACCCACTTGATTATTTACCTTATTAAGATAGTAAAAAAAGATGCCATTAGCATCTTTTCATTACATATCATCATCTTCGTCATCGTCATGATGGCAACCATGTGAACAGCAGTCGCAACCGCCTTCTCCACAACCGTCTTCATCTTCTCCCCAATCTAGTTCTATTGTATTATTACATTCTGGGCACACAATTTCTGCAGCTGTTAAATCATTCATTTGTGCTGTGAATGTTTCATTGCAATATGGGCATTTGATTTCTACGTCGCAGTCTTCATCATCTTCTTCGTCGTCCATATAAATATCTTTTTCAATATTCTTTATGCTTTTATTCATTGCTTTTATTTCTTCTTCAACATGTAGTTGACTTTCAGCAATTGCAAGAAGCTTTTTATTCATTGTTTGCTCAAGCTCTGTTATTTCGTCAAGGAATATATTATATAAATTAAATATCTCTACCTTAGCTTTTTCAAGAGCTTCTTCATGTTCAATGTTATCTTCTAAATTTTTAAGAATTTTTTTGAATTCTGAATTAAAGTTTGACATTCATATTCCTCCAATTTTCTAAATTCTTTCCATATATTCGCCTGTTCTTGTATCAATTCTAATTTTGTCTCCAGTATTTACAAATAGTGGAACATTTATTGTTGCTCCTGTTTCTAGTTCAGCTGGTTTTGTTGCTCCAGCACCTGCTGTGTTACCACTAAAACCTGGTTCTGTGTATGTAACTTCTAGTTCTACAAACATAGGTGGTTCAATTGCAAATATTTTTCCTTTAAATGCTAATGTTTTTACCATCATGTTTTCCTTTAAGAATTTTAACATATCTCCTAATTCTGATTTATTAAGTGGAATTTGGTCGTATGTTTCATTATCCATAAAATAATATAAATCTCCATCTGCATATAGATATTGCATTTCTCTTTTTTCAATATCTGCACCTTGTAATTTTTCTGATGGGTTGAATGTTTTTTCTAAAACTGAACCATTAATTACGTTCTTTAATTTTGTTCTAACAAAAGCTGCTCCTTTTCCTGGTTTAACGTGTTGAAATTCTACTACTTTGTAAACTGAACCATCTAGTTCAAATGTTGTTCCATTTCTGACATCTCCTGCCATATATACTTCTGCCATAATATCATACCTCTTTCTTTTTAAATTTATACTAACTTATTTATTTTACTATACTTTTCCATAAAAATCAAGCAATTCACGTAAATTCTATATTATTACATAATTTTTTGGTGATTTTGTAAGTACTGTGCAACCTTCTTTTTCTACTAAAATTGTATCTTCTATTCTTATGCCGAATTTGCCTGGTAAATATATTCCTGGTTCGTCTGCAACTACCATGTTTTCTTTTAGGAACGTGTCATTTTTTGAATTAATGTATGGAATTTCGTGTGTTTCAAGTCCTATACTGTGTCCTAGTGAATGTATTAAGTCATAGTTTTGAAGTTTGAAATCACTTTCCACCATTTGTGTTATTGTTTTTATGCTTGTATATTCTTTTATTTCATTCGTTGTATTTTCTAAGTTTTTCAAAACCAAATCATATACTGGTTTGATTTTTTCTAAGATACAACCTGCAAAGATTGTTCTTGTCATATCAGAGCAATATCCATTATATTTGCAACCCATGTCTATTAAAATTGGATCTGCCATTTCAACTTTTTTATCTCCTGGCTTCCAATGTGGCTTTGCACTGTTTTCTCCTATTGCAACAATTGGATCAAACGCAAGTCCATCTGCTCCGTTTTTTCTAAAAAACATTTCTATTTCAAATGCTATTTCTTTTTCTGTCATTCCCATCTTTATAAATTCTAAAAGATGGCTAAAGCATTTATCTGTTAATTCACATGCTTTTTTAATATTTTCAATTTCATCTTTATCTTTTACTGCTCTTAGCTTTTCTACTATGTTTTCAGTTTCTGCTAAGTTATTTACTCTATATTTCTGCTTTAAATAATAGTATTGTTTATATGTTACGTAATTTTCTTCAAAGCCAATATTTTCACAGAATAAGAAAAAGTTTTCGTATTCATCTTTACTTATATCTCTAAAATCTGCAACAATTATTTCATCATTAATTGTTAAAGTATTTTTTACATTTTCTAAAAACATTGTATATGTTAAGAAAATGTTTTCTTTTCTAGTAATAAGCAAAGTTCCCTCATCTTCTATATTGGTTAAGTATTTAATACTTACAGGGTTTGTAACAATCATACCCTCCATTTTTAAACATCTTAACCTCTCTCGTAAAAGTCTTATTTTTTCATTCATAGAAAAACACCTTCCTTTTACATTTAAAATAATCCTAGTGAAAATACCTTCATTAGACTTATAAATAGCAAGTTTGTTGGAACAAATATTGTTATAAATGTTGCAACCACTATAAATGGACCAAATGGTATATAACCATCTTCTCTATTTTTTCTCACAATTAAAACTATTATACTTATAATTGCACCAATTAGGAATGCTAATACAGATATAATTAAGATTTTATACCAGCCAAAGAACAAACCAAGTGCTCCCATTAGTTTTACATCTCCAAGTCCCATAGCTTCTTTGCCAGCAATTAGTCCTCCTATTAATGTAATTAATAAGAATATTCCTCCACCTGTAATCATTCCAAGGAACATATCTTTTGCAAGGTTTAAGTTTTGAATGCCAAAGATAAATGCAAATATTATACCAACTTCAAACATTGTAAAGTTTAATCTGTTTGGTATTATTTGTATTTTATAATCAACAATGAATGCTGAAATAAGCATTGGTGTAAGTATTGCAAACCTTAGAAAATCTAAGTTCATTCCAAACTTATATAATAGTGCCACATATAAACAGCTATTTACTACTATTAGTTTATAGTTTACTTTAAATGTTTCTTTATACTTTTTAAAAGATTCTTTTGATATTACTTTTCTTTCATTTAGGAATACAATATTTAAGTAATCGATAACTTGTCCAATAAAGCCTCCTATGAAAGCAAATAGAACATAAAATAAAATGTGTACGTCATTAATGTATACCATAATCTTCCTCCTTTGTTTTAATTATTGTATTATATCTTTTTCAAATTTGCAAGTGTTTTCTTATTTTTCTAAGTACTTTTTTAAAAACTGACCTGTATATGATCTTTCATTTTTTGCAATGTGCTCAGGTGTTCCAACTGCTATTACTTCTCCACCCTTTTCTCCACTTTCTGGTCCTAGGTCTATTATATAGTCAGCTGTTTTTATTAAATCTAGGTTATGCTCTATAACAACTATGCTATTTCCTGTGTCTACCAATCTTTGTAAAATATCTATAAGTCTGTGTACATCTGCCATATGAAGACCTGTTGTAGGTTCATCTAAAATGTATAATGTTTTACCAGTAGCTCGTTTTGAAAGTTCTGTTGCAAGTTTTACCCTTTGTGCTTCTCCACCAGATAATGTTGTTGATGGTTGTCCAAGTTTAATGTAACCGAAGTCCAACATCATATAGTGTTTGTATTTTTTGTTTTATTTTAGGTATGTTGCTAAAGAAATCTAGAGCTTCCTCAACAGTCATATCTAATACATCTGAAATACTTTTTCCTTTATATTTTACTTCAAGTGTTTCTCTGTTATATCTTTTTCCATGGCACACTTCACAAGGCACATATAAATCTGGTAAAAAGTGCATTTCAATTTTAAGAACTCCATCTCCTTGGCATGTTTCGCATCTTCCACCTGATACGTTAAAGCTAAATCTACCTTTTTCGTATCCTCTTAATTTTGCCTCGTTTGTTCCTGCAAAAATGTCTCTTATTAAATCAAATACACCTGTATATGTTGCAGGGTTTGACCTTGGTGTTCTTCCAATTGGAGATTGGTCTATGTTTATTACTTTATCTATATTTTCAATTCCAACAATTTTATCATGTTTACCTGGAAATTCTGATGAATTGTATAGTTCTTTTGATAAAGCTTTATACAATATTTCATTAATTAATGTACTCTTTCCAGAACCTGATACACCTGTTACACAAGTGAAAACTCCAAGTGGTATTTTTACATTAATATTTTTTAAATTGTTTTGGCAAGCTCCTTTTATTTCAATAGACTTTCCATTTGATTTTCTACGTTTGCTAGGAACTTTAATTTGTCTTCTTCCACTTAAATATGCACCTGTAATAGAATTTGGGTTTTGCTTTATTTCTTCTGCTGTTCCAGTAGCAATTACATTTCCACCATGAACACCAGCTTCTGGTCCAATATCTATTATATAATCTGCTGCATACATTGTATCTTCATCATGTTCAACAACTATAACTGTGTTGCCTAGATCTCTTAATTTTTTTAGTGTTGCAATTAATTTATCATTATCTCTTTGATGCAAACCTATACTTGGTTCATCTAGTATATATAGCACACCTGTTAAACCTGCGCCTATTTGTGTGGCCAAACGAATTCTTTGTGCCTCTCCACCTGATAATGTTCCTGCTGGTCTTGATAAAGTTAAATACTCCAAGCCAACATCTACAAGGAATTGTAGTCTTTTGTTTAGTTCTTTTAAGATTTGGTTTGCAATTAGTGTTTTAGTTTTATCAAGTTTTAAATTATTCATAAACTCTTGAATTTTAGATATAGGCATGTCTGTTAATTCTTGAATATTTTTTCCACCTACTGTTACCGCTAAGCTTTCTTTTCTTAAACGTGCTCCATGGCATGCTTCGCAAGGGCTTTCTGTCATGTAATATTCGTAAAATTCTCTCATACCTTGAGATTTTGTTTCTCTGTATCTTCTCTCTAGTGTTGGTATTACGCCTTCAAATGGTGCTTTAAATTTTCTTTCTCCTGCTGCTGATGTATATCTAAAATCAATCTCTTCTGTTCCTGTTCCATAAAGTATTTTATCTAAGAAGTCTCTAGGTAGTTTTTTAATTGGTACTTTTATATCTACACCATAATGTTTAGCAATGCTTTCAAAATACATTTTAGCCATTGTATCGCCTTTTTTCATTGTACTTGCACCAAAAGCTTTTACTCCATCATATAATGTTTTGTTTTTATCTGGTATTACTAAATCTTCATTAATTCTCATTAAATAGCCTATTCCTGTACACTCAGGGCAAGCTCCAAATGGGTTGTTAAAAGAGAACATTCTAGGTGATAGCTCTTCAATACTTATATTACAATCAGGGCATGCGTAATTTTGACTAAATAGCATCTCTTCTTTTGGTGTAGAAATTACAACTAAGTTGTTTGCGTATTTTAGAGAAATTTCTATTGATTCAGCCAATCTGCTTCTAATATCTTCTTTTATTACTAATCTGTCTACTATAAGTTCAATATTATGCTTCTTTTTTCTATCTAAGTCTATATCATCTGTTAATTCGTAAACTGTTCCATCTACTCTTACTCTTACAAACCCTTCTTTGGCAAAACTTTCTAATAATGCTTTGTATTCACCTTTTTTTCCTCTTACAACAGGTGCTAATATTTGTATTTTGGTGTTTTCCTCTAAGTTCATTACAGTTTCTACTATTTGGTCTATTGTTTGTTTTTCTATCTTTTTACCACATTTTGGGCAATGTGGTTCTCCTATTCTTGCATATAACAAACGTATATAATCGTATATTTCAGTTACTGTTCCAACTGTTGAACGTGGGTTTTTTGATGTTGTTTTTTGGTCTATTGCTATTGCTGGTGAAAGTCCTTCTATTGATTCAACATCAGGTTTTTCCATTAAACCAAGAAATTGACGTGCATATGAAGATAGGCTTTCTACATAACGTCTTTGACCTTCTGCATAAAGTGTATCAAATGCTAATGAAGACTTTCCAGAGCCTGAAAGTCCTGTTATAACAACTAATTTATCTCTTGGTATGGTTACATTTATATTTTTTAAATTGTTTGCTTTCGCTCCTTTTACTATAATATTATCGTTCATATTTTCCTCCATAGCTTTTTTAAGCTAAATATTATTATATCATAGGTGTCAATATATTTTTTCTACACTTCCTCGCTTCCTCGGCTGTAACACCGATAGGTTGAAAAAAAGTAGTAATTTTCTAATTACTACTTTCATTCTTGTGGCTCCCCGTGTTGGACTTGAACCAACGACCTATCGGTTAACAGCCGAGCGCTCTACCAACTGAGCTAACGGGGAATATTTAAGTTTGGCAACGACCTATCTTTCCAGCAAGGTAACTCGCAAGTATTTTCAGCATGAACGTGCTTAACTTCTGTGTTCGGTATGGGAACAGGTGTATCCACGTCATTATCATCACCATGTTTGATATTATATACTATATTTTTTAAAAAATCAATAGTTTTTATACATTTTTTCAATTTATGTTTAAAATTAATTTACTTTTCTGCTAACATATACCCTACTCCTCTTATTGTTTTTATATATTTATCGTATCCATATTTCTTTAAAGATTTGCGTAGCTCACTTGTATATACTTCTACTACATTTGTTGTTGTGAATGAATTAAAACTCCATATTTTATCAAATATCTGCTCTTTGGTTAAAATTTTATTTTTTGATGTAACCAAATATTCTAATATATCAAATTGCTTTCCTTGTAAGTTTATTTCTTCTCCTTTTATTGTAATGTTACGTTTTTGTAGGTTGATTTTTAGGTCTTTAAACTCTAGTAGTTCATCCTGGTAGTCGCCTTTTGTTCTTCTTATTATTGCATGTAATCTTGCTATTAGCTCTTCTACTTCAAATGGTTTAACTAAATAATCATCTGCTCCGTACCTAAAGCCTTTTAGTTTATCTGATATGGAGTCCTTGGCAGTTAAAATAAGAACTGGCGTGTATATTTTATTATCTCTTAATTTAAGTAATACATCATATCCAGACATTTCTGGTAACATTAAATCTAGTATTATTGCATCATATATGTTTTCTTTTGCATATGTGTAGCCTTCATATCCATCAAATGCTTGCTCTGTTTGGAATTCTTTACAAATACATTGTGCAATAGTATCTGATAAAACTTTTTCATCTTCTATTATTAAAATCTTCATAACAATTCGTCCCCTTTGTGTTTAAGATTTTATAACTTTAGTATTAAAATATAATTAAAAATGTTCTTCTATTTCAAAGAACACTTTTTAATCAAGCACATCTATAAGCCGGGTTCTGTCGTGGACAGTCATTTATCTCGAACATATATTACTATATGTCTCAAGCCACCATTTCAGAAGATGGCGAGCAGCCTTAGCCTTCTTTTTAGGTGTTACTCCAGATGGGGTTTACATTGACCTAAGCATGTCACCATGCTAGCGGTGAGCTCTTACCTCGCCTTTTCACCATTGCTCTAGTACCTAAGTACTAGGGCTGTTATTTTCTGTTGCACTTTCCTTAAGGTTTCCCTCACTGGACGTTATCCAGCATCATTGCTCTATGGAGCCCGGACTTTCCTCATGTAGATCCTTGCGAATTTTACACGCGACTGTCTAATATGCTCTTTTTCTATTTTAATCTTTTTTATATGAAATGTCAAGGTTAAAATTACAATAACCCCAGAGTTTTTAAAACTCTGGGGGTTAATTTACTTTAAGAAACTGTTTCAGTTGATGTTGTTTCATAAACTTTTGTACAATATTCATCATATTGTTTTTTGAGTTGTTCATCATATATTTCTAGGTTATTTTCTTTTCTTAGTTCAACAAATGCTTTATATAATAAGTTGCTATCTGCTGTTATCATGTCTGTAGATAGTGTTTCAATTATTGTTCCTCTTAAATCTTCAAATGTTGATGTTGCTAATTTATGAACTATATGGTAACCATAACTTGTTTTAATTGGAGTTTTACTGTATTCACCATCTTTTAATGATACTAATTCATCAATATAATTCTGCTCAAGTGAAGCTGTTTTTCCTTGATATCCTAACTCTTCATGAGTTATTTGGTCTTTATATTCTTCTACTACTTCAGCAAATGTTTTTCCTTCATTTAGTTTTGTGATTATTTCATTTGCTAATGCCAATGCTTGCTCATCTGTAACAGTGTCTGATATTTTTACTAGAATATGCTCAGAATCATATGTTTCTATTGCATCTTTGTTTTCATCATAATATTTTTGAACTGCACCTGGTTCAAGCTTTTTCTCTAAGTAATCATATAAATACTTATTAGATTTTACACTTGATTTTACATCATCTAAGAATTCATCATAATTAGAAAATCCATTTTTCTCATAAAATTCTTGTTCTGTTAAGCCTGATTGTGTATAATATTTTATATAGTAATCAGCTTGTTCTTTAGCTTCTTTTTCTTCTTTTTCTGTTAAAGTATATTTTTCATTTAATATTGCTTTATCAACTTGGTCTATTAATGCACTTAAACCATAATTAGGTTTTACTGATTCATATACCTTTTCTGTTAAAATAGATTTTCCTGCAACACTTGCTATTGCATCTTTTCCATACCTTAAGTTAGCCATTCCTCTTGTTCTTGCTATTAAGCATACTACACATGTTAGGATAATTCCTACCACTAATCCTATAACTGCTGAAATTATAGTTTCTTTTGTTATAAACTTTTTACTGCTCTTTTCTTTTTCTTCCATAATAAAATTCCTTTCTGTTTGTTAATTTTTAATAAATTATATATTAACATATATTAAATTAATATTAAAAACCATTAAATTTTATATTCTATAAATTGATTATTTTTTAAACTGTTTTTTACATCCAAAATTCTTTGGTTTGAGGAACCTCTAAATTTAAGTGTTGGATCTTTTTTAGCTTGTACAAATTGACCATCAACTAATACATCTATATCCTTTAAACACTCATTTGTGTCTGCATCATTTCTTGCAAGTAATTGGTCTAAAGTATAGCCAGAATAACACCATACATTAAAGTTTGGTCTAATTTCTTTAACGTCTTTAATGAATTTATGAACTGTGTTTATATTTTCCTTGCAAAGTGGTTCTCCTCCACTTATTGTAATTCCTTTTAGAATTGAGTTTTCTTTTATTCTATCTAATAATTCTTGCTCATTAAATTCTTCTCCATAACCAAAGTCTTGTGCTTCTTTGTTATGGCAACCTGGACAGTGATGTGGGCAACCACTTACAAAAAGTACTGCTCTCCATCCTTCGCCGTTTGAAATACTTTCGTCATAAAAACCTGCCATTTTCATTTTATATCATTCTCCTCTTGTTTTGGTTTAAGGGCTGGTTTAAACCTGCCCTTAAAGGATTTATTTATTGTTTGTAGCATGTGTTACTCTATCATGTAATTCAGCTAATTTTCCCTTATTCCAACGTGATGTTGTTCCAACTAGGTAACCTGTAATTCTTTGTATTGTATCTATGTTTTCGCTATGGCATACTGGGCATTCTTTTAAGTTCGCATCAGCATTTTCAAATCCACAGTCTAAACATCTTGATCTTGTGTGGTTTATTGAACCATAACCCATATTATATTTATCCATTAAATCTACAACAGCTTCAACTGTATCTGGGTTGTGTGTTGCATCTCCATCAAGCTCTATGTAGAATATGTGACCTGCACTTGTTAGTTCGTGATATGGTGCTTCTATTTTTGCTTTATGTTCTGCTGTACATTTGTACCATACTGGAACATGGTTGCTGTTTGTGTAGTAATCTCTATCTGTTACACCTATTATTGTACCAAATTCTTTTCTATCCATTTTTGTAAATCTTCCTGATAAACCTTCAGCTGGTGTTGCAAGTAATGAATAGTTTAAATCATATCTTTCAGAATATCTATCACAAGCTTCTTTCATTTGAGTTATAATTTCAATTCCTAGTTTTTGAGATTTTTCAGATTCTGCATGATGTTTTCCTGTAAGTGCTGTTAAACATTCTGCTAATCCTATAAATCCTATACTTAATGTACCATGTTTTAAAACATCTTCAACTTTATCTTCTGGATGAAGTTTTTCACTATCTTGCCATAAACCAGACATTAATAGTGGGAATTGTTTTGCAACAGCTGTACATTGGAATTTATATCTATCATATAGTTGTCTTGCAGCTATATCTGTATACATTTCTAGTTTGTTTAAGAATATCTTTTTAACTTCTTTGTTGTATTTTTCTGTCATGTATTGTTCGCTATCTTTTCCAAGTTCAAAGTTCATTCTTAAGTTTGCTTGAGCTTCTTTTGCAGATTCTATAGCTATTTTTACTAGGTTAACTGTTGTGAAAGATAAGTTTCCTCTTCCTATTGAAGTTTTTTCACCATGTCTGTTTGCAAAAACTCTTGTTCTGCAACCCATTGTAGCAACTTCATAATAATATCTATTAGGATCATCTGCTTTCCATTTTTCGTGTTGGTTAAATGTTGCATCTAGGTTTAAAAAGTTAGGGAAGAATCTCTTTGCTGTTACTCTACATGCTAGTTTATATAAATCATAATTTTTATCTTCTGGTAAATAATTTATTCCCCTTTTCTTTTTCCAAATTTGAATTGGGAATATTGGAGTTTCACCATTGCCAACGCCCTCCTCTGTTGAAAGAAGCATTTCCCTTATTATACATCTTCCCTCTGGAGAATCATCTGTACCATAGTTAATTGAACTAAATACTACTTGGTTTCCACCTCTTGAATGTATTGTGTTCATGTTATGAATAAATGCTTCCATTGATTGATGTACTCTATCTACTGTGTTGTTAATAGCTAATTGTTTGTATTTTTCTTCGCCTTTTAAATTTTTTGTTTCAGCTTTTATGTAGTCTTCAATTTTTGCATCATATATTTTAGATAAATCTTGATCAATAACTTTTTCAAGTTTCTTTACCTCTTCTTTATATGTTAATCTAACATATGGTGCTAGGTAATAATCAAATGCTGGAATTGCTTGTCCACCATGCATTTCGTTTTGAACAGTTTCTAGTGATATACAACCAATTATGCTTGCTGTTTCAATTCTTTTTGCTGGTCTTGAGCTACCATGACCTGCTCTAAAACCATTTTTTAATATCTTATCTAATGGGTGTTGTATACAAGTTAAGCTCTTTGTTGGGTAATAGTCTTTATCATGTATATGGATATATCCATCTTTTACAGCTTTTCTTGCTTCATTTGATAGTAGAAAATCATCAACAAATGGTTTTGTTGTTTCGCTTGCAAATTTCATCATCATACCTGCTGGTGTATCTGCATTCATATTTGCATTTTCACGTGTTATGTCATTAGATTTTGTCTCTATAATTTCAAGAAACATATCTTTTGATTTTGATTTTCTTGCTATATCTCTGTTATATCTATATGTGATATATACTTGAGCCACTTCTTTTCTTGAAGAACCCATTAATTTTTTCTCAACTAAATCTTGAATTTCGTAAACTGATACTTGTACTTTGTCCTTTATTTGGTTACGTACACTATCTGCTATTTTTGTAGCTAAATCAATGTCTACTCCTCCTGGTGTATTTGACATTGCTAAAGTAATTGCCTTGATGACTCTTCCTTCATCAAATTCTGATATTCTTCCATCTCTTTTAATAACTTGCATTATACATCTCTCCCTTTATTTGTTTTTTTATCTTTATAATTTCATTTGTTACATATTTTTTTGAAACTTTTGTGCTTAAATTTGACCTATTAAAATTGCTTTGGAAAATTGTAGAAATCTATGTGTTGCTACAATTAAGAGGTTTTGATAGGTTTGAACAAAAAATCTTTAGTGCAAACTTTAATGTCTTAACTTAAATTGTATTCCTATTTTATATTAATAATAATCTGTTGTCAATATAAAATAGGAATTTGTAATATTACATTTATGTTACAAAAATATGACATTTTTTTAACGTTTTTCATCTTCTGTATCTATTGCATCCACAACCACAATTGCTAGTATTTGAGTTGTTATTTGTGTTATTTCCTAACAAATTTTCAACTGTATCACATACACTGTTGTTTTCTGAATTGTTTGCAAGTGCCTGTTCTAACATATCGCAAAGGTTATGTTCATTTTCTTCTCTCTCGCTTAAAAGTTTTGTTATAAGAGCTGTTATAAAAGATAAAACTGTGTATGCAAATGTTGCTATTAAGAAGTTTTCATCAAATGCTGCAAATGTTACTACTAAAAACACAGCAAAAATAAGGGCTGCAACAATTATTGGGTTATTAAGTAGTTTTTCTAGAACTATTGAAAATATTATTACTGCAATGGGAAATGCAAGATAAATTAATAAAGTATTCATACTATACCTCCACTATATAGTATGAATACTTCTATTTTTTTGACACTATTTTTAATTATACCAATCAAATTCCCAATCGTTAAACCTTACTGTATCTCCATCTTGAACTCCTGCATTTTTAAGTGCATCATTTATGCCCAAATTTGCAAGCATTTTTTGGAAGTAATACATAGATTCATTATCGGCTAAGTTTACTCTTGCCATTAATCTATCAACATCAGGTCCAAATACTATAAATTCGCCATTTTCCTTTTTAATTTCAAAGCCTTGTTTTTCTTCTTTTAATGTATATACAACTTTTTCGTCTGCCTCAACAATGTCTTCTTTTGGCAACTTTTTAAGTTCTTCTGCAACGTGTTTAAACAAATCTTTTAGTCCTTCACCTGTTGCTGCAGATACCTTGAAAATCTCTATATTTTCTTTTTTAGCCATTTTTTGTAGTTCATTGTATAAAGTTTCATCTTGCATTGCATCGACTTTATTTGCCACAATTATTTGCTTTCTTGAAGCTAATTTTTCGCTGTATTTTTTTAATTCTTTGTTTATAGTTTTAAAGTCTTCCACTGGGTTTCTTCCTTCTGAACCTGATACATCTATTACATGTAGTAATAATCTTGTTCTTTCAATATGGCGTAGGAATTGTAGTCCTAGCCCTACTCCTGAACTTGCTCCTTCAATTATTCCTGGAATATCAGCAATTACAAAGCTATCTCCATATTCTGTTTTAACAACTCCTAAGTTTGGCTCTAGTGTTGTAAAATGGTAATCTGCAATTTTAGGTCTAGCAGATGTTACCATTGAAAGTATTGTTGATTTTCCTACGTTTGGGAAGCCAACTAGCCCAACATCAGCAAGAAGTTTAAGTTCTAATATAAGCTCTTTTTCTATTCCTTTTTCTCCACCTTGTGCAAAGTGAGGGGCTTGCCTTGTAGCTGTTGCAAAATGAGAATTTCCTTTTCCTCCTCTACCACCTGGCATTACTAATTCTTTTTGCCCCGGAGTTGAAAGGTCTGCAATAACTTTACCTGTTTGGCTATCTTTTATAACTGTTCCTAAAGGAACTTTTATATATAAATCTTCGCCTTTTTTTCCGTAACAATTATTGCCACTACCATTTTCGCCATTTGGTGCTTTATACTTTTTATTATATCTAAAATTTATTAATGTATTTGAATCTGGGTCAACAACAAAGTAAACGTCTCCACCTTTTCCTCCGTCACCGCCATCTGGTCCGCCTGCTGCAACATATTTTTCACGTCTAAATGTTATTGCACCATTTCCACCATCGCCAGATTTTACATATATTTTTGTGTAATCTACTAGCATTATAGTATTCCTATCCTTTCTTTAACTTCATCTAATGTTTTAGATGCTAATTTACGAGCTCTGTTTGCTCCTTCTGTATATATTTTCTCTAAATACTCTTTATTTTCTAATAGTTCTTTATATTTCTTTTGAATTGGCTCTAACTTAGCTACAGCTGTTTCTGCAACTTTTGTTTTAAAATCTCCATAACCAGAATTTTCAAATTCTTTCTCTATTTCTTCCATTTTTAAACCTGTAATAGAACTATAAATTTGCATTAAGTTACTTACTCCTGGTTTATTTTCTGGATCAAACCTTACTTTGTTTTCAGAATCTGTTACAGCTTTTTTGAATTTCTTTATAATTACATCTGGTTCATCTTCCAAAAGGATAACGTCGTTTGGATTTGTTGCACTTTTGCTCATTTTAGCTGTTGGGTCTTGAAGTCCCATTATCTTTGCACTTGCTTTTCCATAATAGCCTTCTGGAATAGTAAATGTTTTTCCATAAAGTTTATTAAATCTTTCAGCTATATCTCTTGTAATTTCAAGATGTTGTTGTTGATCTTGACCAACAGGAACTAGGTTTGCTTGATATAGCAATATATCTGCAGCCATAAGTGCTGGATATGTAAATAGTCCTGCATTTATATTATCTGCATGTTTTGCAGCTTTATCCTTAAATTGTGTCATTCTTGAAAGTTCTCCCATGTAAGTATAGCAATCTAGTATCCAACCAAGTTCAGCATGTTCCTTTACTTGTGATTGTATAAAAATTGTATTTTTTTCTGGATCTAGTCCTGCTGCAACATACATAGCTAGAACCTTTAAAGTATTGTTTCTTAAAGTTTCTGGGTCATTTCTAACTGTTAATGAATGAAGATTAGCTATCATATAATAGCAATCGTATTCTTCTTGCATTTGAACCCAATTATTAATTGCTCCTAAATAGTTACCTAAAGTTAATTTTCCTGTTGATTGAATTCCACTTAAAATTTTTTTCTTGCTCATACTTATCATTTCCTTTCTTTATTATTAAAATAAGCAATAAAAGCCATCAAAATTGAAAGTTCAAAATTGATGACTTTAAGCTATCTTATTTAGATTCTACTGGGTAAACACTTACTTGTTTTTTGTCTTTACCTTTTCTTTCGAACTTAACAGTTCCATCTGCTGTGGCAAATAATGTATCATCACTACCGATATCTACATTAGTACCTGGATAAATTTTTGTTCCTCTTTGTCTTACTAATATATTACCAGCTAGAACGAATTGTCCATCAGCTCTTTTTATACCCAAACGTTTTGACTCACTGTCACGACCGTTTTTAACACTACCTTGACCTTTTTTATGTGCCATTTCTATTCAACTCCCTTACTTTAAAATTAAATTCAACCCTATAAATTATTTTGTTTCAGCTTTTTTTGTAGCTGTTTTAGTTGTTGTAGTTATTTTTGCTGTTGTTGTTTTCTTTTCTGTTGCTTCAGCTTTTTCTACTTTTTCTGCTGTTTTTTCAGTTTTTGCAGCAGGTGTTTTTATAGCTGTAATTTCAACTTTAGTATAAGGTTGTCTATGTCCTTGTTTCTTTCTTTCATTCTTTTTAGCTTTCATTTTGAAAACTATAATTTTCTTTCCTTTACCATGTGCTACTACTTTTCCTTCAACTTTCACACCTTTTACGTAAGGATTTCCTACTTGTACTCCCTTTTCATCAGATACTAATATAACATTATCAAAAGTAACTTTTTTACCAGCTTCTGTATCTAATTTTTCAAAGAATACTACATCTCCTTCTACTACTTTGTATTGCTTTCCACAAGCTTCGATTATTGCATACATTATCGAAAAGCACCTCTTCTTTCTTTTAAATACTCGCTAAGTTTATATTTAGGTAGCTATATAAAGCTTTAAAAACCTAACTCAAGCGGCTTACGAATAAATATTTTACCATAGTTTGCTAGGAATGTCAAGAAAAAATTGGCAAAAAACATAAATTATAGTTTTATTATTTCCTCCCATGCTAAGTTTTCTTTTCCAAAGTGTCCATAATTTGTTGTTTCTTTATAAATAGGCTTTTTAAGGTCTAGATATTTTATTATTCCTTTTGGTGTTAAATCAAAATTGCTCTTTATTTTTTCTACAATTTCTTCTTCTGGTATTGTTGCTGTTCCAAATGTATCTACATATATTGAAATTGGTTTTGCTATTCCTATTGCATAGGAAAGTTGTATTTCACATTTTTTTGCATATCCATTTGCAACAATGTTTTTTGCAATAAAACGTGCCATATATGATGCTGACCTATCAACTTTTGTAGCATCTTTACCTGAAAAAGCTCCTCCACCATGTCTGCTATAACCTCCATAAGTATCTACAATTATCTTTCTTCCAGTTAAACCGCTGTCCCCAAGAGGACCACCTATTGCGAACCTTCCTGTTGGGTTTATATAATATTTTGTATTTTCATCTAACATATTTTGTGGTACAACTAAGTCTATAACTTTCTCCTTTATATCCTTTCTTAAAGTATCTAAATTAGCGTCTTCATTATGTTGAGCAGATACAACTATTGTATCTATTCTTACTGGCTTGTCTCCATCATATTCTACAGTCACTTGAGTTTTTCCATCTGGTCTTAAATAGTTTATTTCTCCATTTTTTCTAACTTCTGTTAGTTTTTTTGCTAATTTATGTGCTAAAGAAATTGGAAGTGGCATGTATTCTTCTGTTTCATCACATGCAAAACCAAACATCATTCCTTGGTCTCCTGCTCCTCCTATTTCATCGTTTGTACCTAGTGCAATATCTGGAGATTGTTTAGACATATTTACATGAATTTTGCATGTTCTATAATCAATATCTGTGTTGGCATTATCATAGCCAATTTTCTTTATTGCATTTCTAACAATTTCTTCAATATTAATGTTTTCGGCTGTTGAAGTAATTTCGCCTGTTACAATTACTTCTCCTTTGCTTGCTACAGTTTCGCATGCTACTCTTGAATTTTCGTCCTTCTCTAAATATGCATCTAATATACTATCTGAGATAAAATCACATAGCTTATCTGGATGTCCTTCTGTTACACTTTCTGATGTGAAAAATTTCTTCATTTTAATTCCTTCTTTCTTATATGTATACTTTAGGCTACAAAAAAGCTTCTGCTTATACAGCAAAAGCTTTTATTTGATTTTTTATAAATCATCAGCCAAAGCAATTTGCTTTGCCGGTATTAGCACCTTGTATTTAAACAGGTTGCTGTGGAGTCATTGAGCCGGTTCTCTCGTCCACTCTTGATAATATAATTAACATTTTTCAAATTAATTAAACTCTTTTTTTATTTGCGAATTTAACAGTAAATATTGTAACAGCTAAAACTATAATCATTACAACTATATTTCCTGTCATTGCACCTGTTTTAGGTGTTTCGTCTTTTTCAGGTTCTTTATCTGGCTCTGGTTCTTTATCTGGTTCTGGATCTTTATCTGGTTCTGGATCTTTGTCTGGTTCTGGGTCTGGTGTAGGAGTTGGGTCTGGGTCTTTTTCAATTTCTTTAAGTACTGCTTTTATTTCGACATCTGCTTCTGGCATTTCGAAACTTGTTCCATCAATCTCTATTTGATCTCTATTAAAGCTTATAACTAAACCTTTAAATTCATATTTATCCTTTATTTCTTCTTCATCTATTATTACTTCTACAATTTCCCCTGGTATAGCTGTTGTTTTTGGTACGCTTATAACCTTTTTACTATCTTCAGCTATAGTAATTTCATAAGGTAATCCATAATACTTTCTTCCATCAATTTCAACTGATTCAGAATTTTCTGATACATAACTTTCATCTAATTCATCGCTGAAATTACCAGCTTCAACGAACCCTTCTAAATTTTCACTTTTTACAGCTCCAACTTTTCCTGTAAATGTACCATTAACAATTTTCAATTTTTTAGTTGCTACATTTGTTCCTTCTAAAACATTTTCATAAACAGCATAACCATTTTTGCTTTCTACATTAACTGTTTCTGATAATTTTACTTCAATATTTCCAGCATAGCTAGAATGTGATATTATATTTATAGCATTACCTGTAGATTCTGCTCCATTTCCTTTTGCTATTGGGTTCTCAACATATTCACCATTTGCTATGAAATCTCCACCTTTAATATCGAATGTACCAGATTTAATTGTTAAAGCTTCTGCTCCAACAAATTTTGTTCCTTGTTCAATTGTCCATTTTCCATATCCTGCACCATATATAGCAACTTCTGGAGATTCAAAATCTGCTCCTTCTTTTATGTTAATTGTTGGAACATTTCCTGTTGTTTCTTTAACATTTCCACTTATTGTAATAGCCATTTGTTTAGCTTTTATTGTTGCAGCTGTATTTATTCTTACATTATAAGAACCTTTTGATACATCTTCAAATACATTAATTCCATATCCATAATCTGATATTAATATTACACCTTTTTCTACATTAATAGTTGTAACAACACCTGTATCTGTTTCTGTTCCCCAAGTACCAATAACACGTCCATGATAAGAATTTCCTCTACTATCATTATGTGTATTTTTTATAGTACCACTTTTTATATTTAAAGTTCCTCCTGTAATACAATCAACAGTTTTTCTAACATCAGATAAAATGCAACCTTTTCCATCTATAGTTAGTTCTGCATTTCCTGCTACTTCAAAATAAGCATTTTTTAAAGTTAAAGTTAATCCATTTAAATCTAACACTTTTTTACCAGAAATAGAAATTTTTGTTTCTGATGCTTCTGTGTTTTCTGTAATAGCAGCTGTTAGTTTAACTTCTTCCTCTGTTCCCTGTAATGCTCCTTTTAGTTCCTCCCAATTAGAAACTTCTACTGCTTTAACATTAGTTGCAATTAATAACATTGCGAAAAATACCAAAGTTGCAAATAAAATTTTCTTTTTCATTTGATTTCCTCCTAAAAAACATATTATGACATTATACTACTTTTTTGCAATAGTTTTTTTTAAAATTTTTAAGTTTTTTTCTGGTTTGTTTTCCATAATTCGTAAACATTGTTTTTATGTTGATTTATCACATTTAAGCCTACTTCTTTTTTCTTGCTACAACCGCAAACCTACCATCTTCTGTATGATATGAACATGTTGACAATGTCATTAATTGGTCTCCGTATTCTGCTGTTTTTCCAGTATCATATAGCGAAGCCTTTTTGCTTGATTTAACAAATTCATCAAACTCTTCTTTATTATTTGCATCAACAAAGTAATAATATCTAAACACATTTTTTTCTGATTTATAATATACTCTAGATTTAAATACTGCTATTATTTCGTATTCTGCATCTTCCTTATTTGTTGTAAACCTTATAGTTTGATGTTCATTATAAAAATTTTCATCTTCATATTTTAAAAGTTCACAAAACATCTGGTCATTACTGTTATTATGTCCATATATCAACAAATTTGAACTTGGTTTATTAAAATCATATGCTTTATCTAAGAATATTGCTCCGTCTTTTGAATATTCTTTCTTGTAATTTTTCTTCATATAGAAATCATTATCTGTTGTTTGCAAAACAGGATAGCTTATATTTGTTCCCGCAATTTCAATATACCCAATAATGTCTGAATTTTCTTTTTGTAGTTCTTCTAATTGTAGCATTCTTTCGGTTTTTTTACTTGTTATTTTTGTTTGATCTATTTTAATTCCTTCTATTATGCTTTCACCATTTATACTTTTTTGATTTTTCTTAAATAAAAAAGTTGTTATAGCAATAATTACCAAAATGACTATTATTGCTATTATAATTATACCTTTATTTGCCCTTCTACTGTGTTTTCCCATATTTGACTCTCCTTTACTAACATTTCTATCTTACTTCATCATAATTTTGTTTCTGTTCTAATTTATCATCTTTCATTTTTTCTTTAATAGAAAATCTATCAAATATTACTAGTGGAACATCTAATCCTGCTTCTTTCATTTGTTTTCTTACTAATTTTAAGTTTTCTTTTTCTACTACTGAGTCTAATTTGTCGTTTCCTATATACATTACATATGATGGCTTTAAAGAACTCTCGTATGAATTTCTAAATAGTACAACTTCAGTATTATCACCAAACTTTTTATCTGTTGATGTTAATTCATCATACGAAGCTGAAAAATCTTCAAATTCATTATTACTTTCTACATAGTCAATTCCTTTATTAGAATGTATGTTTTTATTCGAAGTCGTTGCAATTAGCTCTGGGGCTAATGTTTCTTTTGAGAAGCCAAGTGCTATTTGCCCTCTTATTCCTTTGCCCTCAAGAATTTCTTTAGGTATTGTAACCATTGCACATAATTGATTTGAAGTATTAGTAACATATCTTGTATCAAACGTTCCCACTTGACCTATTCCTTCAAAATCTAAAGCATAGTCTGTTATATAATGATTTTCTTTGGCTTGATATTGTAATAACATTTGTCTTTTTTCATCTTCTGAAAATTTGAAATCTCTATTTAATTCCTTTGAGCGTTTTTCTTCTAAGTCACTTACATATGCATCAAAATTTGACATTGTTCTATTAGGGTTGAAAAAATGTAACATTGCAGATGAACCCATTTGCGTTAAATCTGTTATAACAATTTCCTGTGTTTTTTCTGGGTTGTATACTTTTTCTACAATTTGATTTCTATTTTCAATTTCATAACTCATAAATGCAGAGTCCATAAACTCTGAAATTTTACTACTTTTTGTTGCTATTTCACTTAGTGGTTTTGCTAAGATTTCATCAATAGCGTGTTTTGTTTTTAATGTATCTTGTGTTTCAGGTAAGCTTTCTAATCTTTGTCTTAGCAAACCAAGGTTATGATATCTGTTCAAATCATCTTTGCTCCATACTTGACCAAGTGTTGCTATTTCTTTTCTTTCCTTATTAGTATATGTTTTCCCTGAAAGCACTATATTATCAAAAATTCCAACATTAATTTCTGATTTTATATATTCTGGATGTTCTCTTAAATGTTTAACAGTATATGTTCCAATTAAATCAGCTTCCTTCGCTAATAGTCCAATTAAAATGTATTGTTCAGTTTTTGATAATTCTTTATCATTGAAATACTTTTGAAATATCATATTAAAATCTTCATTGGAGTAATATGTTACATGGTCTTGCAAACCACCTACTGCATTTGTCTTTTCATTTTTTCCATCTAGTTTTAATATAGTTTTATTTCTCAAATACGCATCGTTATTATAACATTCTACTAACTCTTTGCCATATAACCCATATATTTCTTCAAGAATATCTTTAGTTACTTCATTTTCTTCAAATATATCTAACATATTTTTATTACCTAATGATGCTCTAGCAAAAGTCTCTGGGTTAATTCCATGTTGAATTTCAGATAAGTCTAGACCTGTTGCTCTATTAAAGGTTATGCAATGCATCATGTTTTGTAACACGTAATTTGATTGCTTTTTGTCTAAATTTTCTATATTGCACTTTTCAAAAAGTTTATCAGCAATTTGTGATGTTGTTGCCTCCTTATTATCTAATGCCCTTTCAATATTCCTTCTTCCAAATAAGTTTATTAATAAATCATAGCTATTAACATCATCCATTACTTTAAAATGTTTATACAAAACATCGCCATACTTTCTCCCTAACCTTTTTGCTTGTATGTAGTTAAAGATGTTCCTACTCTTGCTATTTTGCACGGTTAATGCATTTGAATGTCTTGGATGTTTATAATGTTTATATTCTTCAATTCTTAATTTTATATTTTCAATAAACTTTATAAAATTTCCTTTTTTAGCTGTTGATATTCCTACTAAACCTGCTGGTTTTTGTTTCATCGTGTTATATGGATTTTCAACTATATCTCCAATAGAATTTTTTACGGTTTTTCTTGTTTCACTTTTTTCTCTGTTTGGTTGTTCTTTCAAGAAATCTTCTATTTCTGGGCAAAATTTAGAATATGTAACCCTGTTGTTTCTAACTTTTTGGCGTATCTGTTTAGCAAGTTGTTCAGTAGGTGTCTCTTCATATTGTCGTTTTAACTTCTCTACTTTTGCTTTTTCTGTTTCTAAACATCTATCAACATCAACTACAACGATTGGTAATTTTCCATCCCAGTCCAATTGTGCTTTCTTTGCTTCATCTAAATTTAAAATTTGTCCATCTTTTTTAAATACCAGTATATAATCAGGTTGTTTCTTTTCTCCGTTTTGTTGTCTTGAAAAATCAAGCTCATTATATAGCACAGTATTGTTTACTAAATTATCTGGCGAATAATATTTTTCTTCTCCATAAGATCTTGATGAAAATCCTCTTGTTGTAGATGTAGTATCTCCAGCATCTCCGCATTATTAAGGAACCTTCTGCCATTTCACTAAAGCCATAACATATATTATTAATTGGTGCTGTCCCAATCATATCATTTCTTATATAACTTGTACACACGTGTTGGCACTCTATATCTGCTCTATTCCAATCTTCGCGATAATTAGTTCGTCTTTTCGTTTGATCATAATATGCTCCAACAGATGTCATAATAATTTTAAAATCTGTTCCTGCATCATATACATTACTGCCAAGTTCATTTAGTTTAATTAAACTATTATTCACACTTAGTAAACCATCATTCAATAGTTTGCCATATTCTGCTTTTAACTCTTTTTCTATTCCAATTTGATTAACTAATCTAGTTTCTTTTACTTCTGCATATATTTTTTCAAGTAATGCTCCATCATTTGAATTATAAATCACTTGTAAATTTTTCACATAAGTTTTTAAATCTTTATCTGAAATTGCTTCAATATCTTCACTATATTTTTCTAATATTTCATATGTTTCACTTAAGTCTTGACCAAATATTTTTTCCAATACAGCTAACTTCTTTTTTGATATATCTTCACTTTTTATCCATTCTTCGCACTTTTTTTCTCTAATGCTATCAAAATTTTCTATATCTTCTACTTTAGAAATCTCAAACGCATTGTTTTGTTGCAATATAGAACTTAATCTTCTTATATCTATATTTTCTAGAGACTTTATACTTTTTAATAGTGCCTCATATTCATTACTTGCTAATTGTTTTAGTAATTTATCAGCTAGACCGTGTCCATGTGTTATCATCATTATGTTCTTCAATACATTTTGCTAGAATCTCCAAACTAAAATCTTCTCTACTGCCCAATGCTAGTAGCATTTCCTGTTGTTTTGGAAAAGATGCAAATTGGTTGATTTTATCTTCACCAAAAAGATTTATATATCGTTCATCTAATAAATCAAAGTTTATGGTATTATAAATTCTATGATTTTTCTGATACATTCTTGATAATATATCTTTTCTAGCTTGTATATCGTCTTTATTTAAATTTTGTTCTTTTTGCATAAAGATATCAATATTTTCAGAAATTACTTGTGCATCACCATATTGTCTCCAGACTTTTAAATAATCTGGTGATAGCTCTAATATTGCATTTATGTCTTTTAATTCTAAAATGATATTATTTACTTCTTCTCTACTTAAATTTTCATCATATATACATTGTACTTTTAATTTATCTGGTAAGTTTTTTATAATTTCTTTTTTCTCTTTGTCTGTTTTTTTGTCTAAATAATCTCTTAATTCTTCACTGTTTAGGGTGCTTATAACTCTTGTTTTTGCTTTTGTAGACATAATTTTGTCTATGTATGGTAATTTGTTTTTCATTCCTAATATAATTTGTCTTTTAAAGTAATCGCTTGGAAGATTATCTAAAATTTGTTCTCTTTCTTCTTCAGTTAAACCTTCTAATTGGTTTATGTATCCGATCTCTTATATTATTATCTTTAATTATAGACACAAGTATATACTTTATCTCTGCCATTTTAGGGTTATAGTTTTGTTCTAGCATTAAATCAATCTGCTCTATAAAACTTACTATAGCACTGTCATCTTGAAATTGTTCATTAATAAAATCAAAAAAACTCGCATCTTTTTTATTTGCATTTAAAATCTTATTGGCTAATTCCATTGCTTTGGCTTTATCCATAGTATATTCTCCTATTTTTTATTTTTACACCTGTTTTAAACATAGCAACGCACAACACTCCACGTGGCTTGTATAAGGAAACATATCTACTGGCTGTATTTCTTTTATTTCATACTTTTCCTCTAATAGTTTCAAATCTCTTGCAAGTGTTGCTGGGTTGCAACTTACATATACAATTGTTTTTGGTCTTAAGTTTTTAAGTACATCTATTGTTTTATTATCTAAACCTTTTCTTGGTGGATCTACGAATACTGTTTCTGGTTTGTTTTCTATATCTTTTAAAATCTCTGGTAGTACTTCTTCTACATCTCCTGCATAAAATTCTGTGTTTTGTAGGTTATTCAATTTAGCATTTTCTTTTGCATCATCTATTGCTTGTTTAACAATTTCTATGCCATATATCTTTTTAAAGTGCTTTGCAGAGCATATTCCAATTGTTCCTATTCCACAGTATAGGTCTAACGCAATGGTTTTAGCTGTTTCGTTAGTATCGTTTGTTGCAAATTTTATTGCTGTATTATATAGTATCTCTGTTTGTATTGGGTTTACTTGGTAAAATGATAGTGGAGATATTTTGAATTTGTAGCCACATAAAATATCATAAATATAGCCATCACCATAAATTACTTCTGTTTTGTCGCCCAGTATAACGTTTGTATTTTTAGTATTATAATTTTTAACTATAGTTTTTATACATGGATACTTTGTTTTCAAGAATTCTACAAGTTCTTTTTCATTTTTTAAACCATTATCATTTACAACTATTGTAACTAATGACTCATGAGTTTTTATACCCATTCTTACAATAATGTGTCTTACTGTTCCTTTTAATGTAGCTTCATTGTATGCAGATGTTTTATTGGTTTTTAAAAATTCTAAAACATCATTTGCAATTTTATTGCATTCTTCATTTTGAATATAGCAGTTTTGCACTGGAACTATATTATGGGTTCTTTCTGAGTATACTCCCATAACCATGTTGCCATTTGCATCTTCTCCTACTGGGAATTGAAGTTTATTTCTGTAATGCATAGGCTTTTCCATTCCTATAACATCATTTACTTTAATTTTTCTGTTTAATGCTTTGTATAAACAATTCTCTACATTAGCTTTTTTCAAGGCAAGTGTGTAGTTATAGTCCATGTGTCTTAAGTTACATCCACCACATTTTGGAAATTCCTTGCAGTCTGCTTCTCTTCTATGTTCTGAAGGTTTTATTATTCTAGTAATTTTTCCATATGCGTAATTTGATAATACCTTTAAAATTTTAATTTCAACTTCTTCTCCTTTTATTCCTCCTGGGACAAAAATTGGAAAGTTATCTATCTTAGCTATTCCTTCTCCTTGATAGCCATTATCTATAATTTGTGTTTCAAATACTTGATTTTTCTCTAACATCTATTTCACCTACTACTTAAAGATTATATGTTAAATGGAATTAAAAATCAAGATTTTTTGTAAGAATTTTTGTAACACATTTTTTGTATTAAGAATAGTATATAACATAACAAATGAAAAAGACTTGAAGATTTTTCATTACTAGGGAGGTGAAAGTAGTATGCCAGAAAATAGAGGATGCGGATGCGGTGGTTTCGGATTTGGAAACGATTGCTGCTGGATTATAATTCTTTTAATAATAATCTGCTGCTGTTGTGGAGGTAACAATGGTTGTGGAGGATGCTAGTTTAAATTATTAGTTTTATAATTTAGGCTCTGGGTGGGATACTAAAAAAGCTTCCACCCCCACGCAAAATACATTTCATACTTATAATATGATTTAAATTGTATTTAGTTAAAAAAGATGCTCATTTATTTAAAATGAACATCTTTTTAACTATGCTATTTTTACTCCAAGTTTCTTTCCACCTAGTACATGGAAATGTATGTGTTTAACTTCTTGTCCTCCATCATCTCCACAATTTACTATTACTCTAAAGCCTTTTTCTAATATGCCAGCATCTTTAGCCACTTTGTTTATAACTGTGTAGATTTTTCCAATAACAGCTTCATCTTCTTCAGTTAACTCTACTAGGCTTGATATATGTTTTTTAGGAATTACTAATATATGAACTGGTGTTACTGGTCTAATATCTTTAAATGCAATTACTTCATCATCTTCATAAACTATGTCTGATGGAATTTCTCTATTAATTATTTTACAAAAAATACAATCTTCCATTCTAATCTTCCTTTCCTTACTCTAATATAGCTTTAATACGTCTTACACCCGCTGATGATGCTTCTTCTTTTTTAATTTTAAAATGTCCTAATTCGCTTGTGTTGTGAACATGAGGTCCTCCGCATAATTCCATTGATACATCACCAATTTTATAAACTGATACTATGTCTCCATATTTATCAACAAACATTGCTTCTGCACCTGCATTTATTGCATCTTCCTTTTTCATTTCTAACTTTTCAACTGGTATTGCCATTTTTATATATTCATTAACTAAGTCCTCTGTTTTTTGTTTTTCTTCTTCTGTCATTTTGCTATTGTGTGAAAAGTCAAATCTCATTCTTTCAGCTGTAATGTTGCTTCCTTTTTGATGTACATGAGGTCCGAGAACTTTCTTTAATGCAGCATTTAAAAGGTGTGTTGCTGTATGGTATTTTGTTTCCATTTCTCCAGTAGATGCTAAACCACCTTTGAATTTTTGACTAGCTCCTTCTCTTGATTTTTCTTGGTGTTCTGCAAATTTATGTTTAAAGCCTTCTGTATCAACAGTTAAGCCATTTTCTTTTGCAAGTTCCTCTGTTAATTCAATTGGGAAGCCATAAGTATCATATAATCTAAAGGCAATGTCTTTATTAATTTCTTTTCCTTCTATATTTCTTGTTTCTTTTTCAAATTCTCTTAAACCTTTTTCAAGTGTTCTATTAAATTTAACTTTTTCATCTTTTAAAACTTGTAATATAACGTCTTTGTTTCTTTCAAGTTCTGAATAGTATTTTGAATATTTTTCAATTATCATTGTTGCTAAAGTTTGTTCCCAATCGCTATTTATATCTATATTTAACTTTTTAGCATAACGAATTATTCTTCTTATTAATCTTCTCAAAATGTAGCCTTGGTCTGTGTTTGATGGTTTAATTCCAGCATCATCACCTGCTATCATAACAACTGCTCTTATATGATCTGCAATAATTCTCATTGCTCTAGCATTTTTTTCATCTTCATAAGATAAACCAGATATTTCTTCTATTTTTGAAATTACATCTCTCCAAACTGATGATTTATAGTTATCTGTATATCCTTCAAGTATTGCTGTTACTCTTTCTACTCCAAGTCCTGTATCTACATTTTTATTTTTTAGAGGTTTAAATGTACCATCTGTTTCATGGTTGTATTGCATAAATACATTATTCCAAATCTCAACCCAATTTTCATTTTCTGGGTCAAATTTCTCTGGAATTGCTTCATTACTTCTCCAATAGAATATTTCTGTATCTGGTCCACAAGGTCCTGTAAGTTCCATGTTTGGCCACCAGTTATCTTCTTCACCTAAGAAAGCTATTCTATCTTCTTTAATTCCAGCTTTTTTCCAAATTTCAGCAGATTCATTATCAGCAGGAACTAAATGATTTCCCTTAAATACAGTTACAGCTAAACGCTCTGCTGGTATATTTAATGTCTTTGTTAAAAACTCATAACTCCACGCAATTGCCTCTTCCTTAAAATAATCTCCTAAAGACCAATTTCCAAGCATTTCGAAAAATGTATGGTGTGTGGTATCTCCTATTGAATCTAAATCATTTGTTCTAAAACATTTTTGAACATCTGTTAAACGTTTTCCCTCTGGGTGTGGTTCTCCTTTTAAGTATGGCACTAGTGGTTGCATACCTGCTGTGTTAAATAAACATGTTGGGTCATTTTCTGGTATTATTGGAGCACTAGGAATAACTTTATGTCCTTTGCTTTCAAAAAATTTTAAATACTTATCTTTTAAATCAATTGTTTCCATATTCTCCCTCCTAAACTCCTTAATATTATACACTTAAACAGCCATGTTTTTCAATAGTTTTAGCATAATTTGATTAAATTATATAAAGTACATTGAAAATTAAATAAGGATTTAGCAATACTTAAGTATCACTAAATCCAATCTATATCGCCTGCAAGCTTACAGCTTTACAAAAAGTGTGGCTCTAGAACCGAATGAGTGTGCTGCTGAGGTTCGGAAGGTTGCCGCTGCGATAACTAGCAGAACTACTGTCGCCGTAACCGCCGGCCCCTGTCAACTCGAACGTCGGTGTAGTCCGCCTCTGTAGTCCATTCATATACGTTGCCTTCTAAATCGTATATATTCTTTGATAAGTCTTTATATTGTGTTTTATCTGTATAATCTAATCCCGCTGTCTGCCATGGTCCATCACTATAGTCTCTGTTGTGCAAAGCATTTCCTACTGTTGTTACATCATATTTTCCTGCTACATTTACAAATTCTAACATTTGATCGTGACATGTACCTAGCATCATACTACTTTTTACTTTATTTCCTAAACCTTTATTTGCTGCATAAGCCTTTTGCTGTGCATACATATAGTACCAATTTATATTTGATATTCCAAAATTTGTTCCTGCTACTACGTTTATTGCTGTTCCTTTTGTTGTTGTTATATTACTTGTTTCATATCTGCCTACGTAATAACCTCCTGCATTATATATTAATGCTACTATTTCATTATATTCGTTTTGCAGTGTTTCTTTAAATTTTGCTGTACTTGCATAGCTTGTATTATCTCCTGTCACAGTTGACATATATCCTAAGTTAGTTGAATTTCCATCATTAATTGTTCCATCTCCAGTATTGTTTCCAGTTACTACATCAGGCTCGCGAAGGCCTGAATTTGCTGTATATGCTTCTGTATATGCTTTTTTATAGCTTTCTCCATAAGTTGTTGCATATAATCTTCCTGCCATTTGGGTTGAATTATGAATTGTGCATTTAGCTGTTCCATTTTCTGCTACTATATTACAATTTCCATTACTTCCTGTTTTTGCTTGGCATATGAACATGTTATTTATTTGTTCATGTGATATTGGTATCCATACAAATTGGTCATATGTCTTTTTTAAATTTTCTAATTCTGTGCCTGTCCACGTTAAGTTTTTTATTTCTTCATCTGTTTTATCATTTATTAAATAGATTACTAGTCCACCATCTATTGTTGTCTCTCCTTCTGCTTTTGATACTGTAAAGCCAGCTGGTATTACTGCTCCATTGTAATTTGAATTTTCTATTGCTCTTTCTCCTGCTTTTATATCTGGTAATTTTTCTCCCTCTTTTTCTTTCATATAATCTTCTATTGAATTATATTTCTTTCCATCAATTTCAATTACTCCACTGTTGCCTTCTTCCTCTGATGCTGTTTTGTATTTGTTCGTTGCTTTTTCTGCTGTTCCTATTAAGTTACTTTTTACTACTACATTCACACTCACTGCTACTAGTATTAGCATTACTACTATTGTTATTATTAACGCAACTAGCGTTATACCTTCGTTTCTATTTTGCATTTTCTTATTTCCTCCTTCTTATGTTTTTTTGTTTTTCTCCTATTGTTATTTTGCTTTGTTTTCTTGCAAATTATTCTGTTTTCTTTTCGCACATTGGAATAACAGCTTTTTGCAAACAGACTTTGCTTTTTTACTTCTCTATTCACTTTTCAATGTGCTTTAATTTTCCTTGAATAATTTACAGTATTAATATATATCATTTTATATTTCTTTGTCAAGTAGTTTTTTATGCTTTTTTGTAATTTGCAAATAATTTGTCAAATTTATGAATATTTTTCTTTTTCCTTCAAATACTATTTTTGAACATAAATAGTAAAAGGAGGTAAAATTTTGAAAGCAACTGGAGTAGTTAGAAGAATTGATGATTTAGGTAGAATTGTTATTCCTAAAGAAATTAGAAGAACCCTTCATATTAAAGAGGGCGATCCACTTGAAATATTTACAGATAAAGAAGGAGAAATAATTTTAAAGAAATATTCACCTATTGGCGAGCTTTCTGAGTTCGCAACTGGTTATGCTGAAACTCTTTCAAAAACAACAGGTCATATTGCATGCATTACAGATAAAGACACAGTTATTGCTGTTTCTGGTGGTTCTAAAAAGGAATTTTTAGAGCAATCATTAAGTCCTGAATTAGAAAAAGTTATTGAAAACAAAGAAATATATACAAGTAAAGCTAATAACGAAATTGCTTTACCTATAACTCAAAATGAAAATAGTAAAACCTGGCGTTATAACGCGCAAGTAATTTACCCAATAATATCTGATGGAGATGTAATTGGAAGTGTTATTTTACTTTCAAAAGACCAAGATGCAAAAATGGGAGACACTGAACTTAAGGTAGTTCAATCAGCTGCAGGTTTTTTAAGTAGCCAAATGGAAATATAGTAAACAAAAAGAGATTTAGTTTTAAATAGTAAACCAAATCTCTTTTTTACTTTTTATAATAAATCTTTTACAGATTCGCTAATTATTTTGTTCACATCTGCAAGCATTATGTTGAAGCGTACTTCAATATCAAAATATTCTTTTATCTTTTTATCATTATTTAAGATGTTGTACATTTCTTGAAGTTTTTGCATTTTTTCTGGGTCATCTTTCCCTTGGAAAGACATCGCTTGAACTTCATATCTTGTTTTTTCAAACTCATCTATTTTTGCTTTCATTTCAGGGTTTTGAGAAACATCTTCTTTTGCTTGTTTGTATTCTTTATACTCCCTGCTTTCTTGAATTGCTTTTGCTAAATTGTTAGCTTCATCATATACGTACATATTAAACCTCCTTTAAGCAAATGCTTGGCGTTGTTTGAAAGATAATAAATTTGTAATTTCGTTTTCTGTTCCTTTTGCTTTCTTTGCCTTTTTTGCTCTTTCTTGTAGTATTTGTTTTGCTTGACGTTCTGCCATTGTTTGGCATATTGCTTTTTCATATGTAAAGTATGTATCTTGAGCTATTTTTGCCCAATTAAATTCATTTTTAACTTTGATTTTTGCTTGTTTTGTTACTTTATCGCATAATTCAGGATTTAATAATAGCTCTAGTATTGAATCTGCAAGTGAATTTGGGTTTCCTGCGTAGCTTTTCATTCCATCAACTCTGTGTTCTACTATTTCATTTAAACCACCAACATCAGAAACTACAGTTGGAACTCCTGCAAGCATTGCCTCTAATGCAACTATTCCAAATGGTTCATATGTGCTTGGGAATACTGAAACATCAGCACATTTATACATTTTAGATACTTGTTTTGCATTTAAGTATCCTGTAAAATATACCTTTTCTCCAAGTCCCATTGCATCAACTTGTGCCTTTAAGTTGTCTAGCATTCCACCTTTTCCTGCAATTATAAGTTTTGCATCATGGTAGCCATCTAGAATTTTAGGCATTGCTGAAATTAAATGTTGAACACCTTTTTCATATACTAGTCTTCCCATAAATAATATTATTTTTTCATTATCTGCTGCATATTGTCTTCTAAAATCGTAATCTCTTTCAATTCCTGTATATGAATTAATATTTATTCCATTGGGTATTACATTAATTTTTTCATAAGGTAAACCAAATAGTCTTTGTATATCAGTCTTCATAAACTTGCTATTAACAATTACTTCTGATGATTCATATGTTAAAAGCCATTCTGTATCATTTACATATCTTTGTGTTTCGTTATGTATTCCACTATTTCTTCCAGCTTCTGTTGCATGTATTGTGGATACAAGTGGTATTCCATAAGAATTCTTTAATGTTTTTGCACTGTATGTAACAAGCCAATCATGTGCATGTATAACATCAAATTTACCTTTTTCTGCAATTAACTCATTTGCTTTTGTTATCATATTAAAATTAAGTTGTAAAATCCAATCTGTAAAATTGTTTGGATTTATCATATAGTTATCAACTCTATATACATCCACACCTTTATCATCCTCATAATATGGTAAACCTTCTTCTCTGTATGTAATAACTGTAACTTCATGTCCATCTTTAATAAGTCTTTTTGATAAATCGTGCACAACTCTAGCGATTCCACCAACTATTCTTGGTGGATATTCCCATGTTAACATTAATATTTTCATTAAAATTCCCTCCAATATTTTTCCTTAGTTCCCGTCTTTAATTAGTATGTATATTTTATATTAAATTTCACAAAAAGTAAACAATTTTTGACAAAATTTTTAAAATAATTTTACTGTATAAACTAGTTTTTATTTTATATAAAATTATATGTATTATAAAGCTTAAATATTATAAAAACTCCCACATATTTGTGAGAGTTTTTTGTTAAATGATTACTGTTATTACTTTAATATTTCCTTTTGAGCTTGTTACCCTGAATATATATGTTCCGTTTTTAGTTGCTGTAAAAGTAAAGTTTATTGAGTTAGTATCATCTGCAGCATGTACATCTCCATTTGGGTCTAAAACTGTTGATACACCTGTTCCAGTAATTGTAATATCAAAGTTATTTACAGTATATTTTACATCTAGTTCTGTTAATTTAAGTGTTATTGTTTGAACGTTATTATTTGTTACTGTTGAATAAGAGTATCCAGTTGCAACTTCATTTATTGTTCCATCAACAGCTTTTGTACCACTTATTATTCCATCATAATAGTTTAATGTTCCAGTATTCTGTATTGCTGTTGTTCCACCAATTATTCTTGGTGCTGCTAAACTTATAATTCCATCATTTACACCAACAGATAATGTGCCTGAATTTTGTATTGCAATTCCACTATTGTTTTGTATTGTTCCATAATCTGTAGAACTTGAATCTTTAATTGTAAGGGTTCCATTGTTTTGTATAGCTGGAGTTGTTGTTGAATTTATATTAATATGTTTTCCATTTAAGTTAATTGTTATATTTTTGCTTGAATCTATAACAATTGCATCTTCTTCATCTATTGAAATATTCTTTTGCATTGTTATAACTTCATTTCCAACTGTACAAGCAAGTATTGCATCTTGCAAAGAAGTATAGTTTACATCTCCAATAGTTGCAACAGTAATTGAAGAACCTATAGGTATTAAGTATTTAACTTTATATTCATCTTGGTTTTCGTCAACATAATAATCATCAATTATGTAATAGTTATTTTCAACACCTTTGTAGCTTCCAAAAGAAGCTTCAGTTTTACCTTTTAGTACTCCATCATAGAAATAAATATTTCCTGTTCCATTGTATAATCCATATTGTCCTCCTACTATCTCTGGTGATGTTATACTTACTCCTCCTCCTGATTCTCCTATTGTTATTGTCCCTGAACCATTTTGTATTCCATATGTCTTTGTGTTTATATTTCCTTTTGTTATTGTTACTTCTCCTTGACTATTATATATTCCGTAACTTGATGAATATTGATTTATTGTTTCGGCATCCTTTATTTCTCCTCCTGTTATGTTTATTTTCCCTGTCTGTGCATTATAAATTCCATATGGTCTTGAACTGCTTGAACTATATCTTGCGTTGTTTACTATTACTCCATCTATCATTTCTACTACACCTGTGCTACTATTATATATTCCATATGTTACATTGCTACTTGTTGCAGTAGTTCCTATTGTTCCTCCCGTTACTTTTATCTTTCCTCCACTTGCATTATATATTACATAACTGGTACTACTAGAGCTTGATTTTATTGTTCCTCCCATTACATTTATGCTTCCACTTTTTGCATTATATGCACCATAGCCACTATTATAGGCTGTTATCTCTATTGTTCCTCCTTTTATGTTTATTTCATTCGCTCCGTTATTATATAATCCCTGCAAATAAGCAATGCTACCGCTACACTTCATTTCTCCCCCTGTTATATCTACTTTCCCTGATTCTGTGTATATTCCTCTTATATCTGAGCTTGCTAACTTTATTTTTCCTCCTGCTATTTCTACTGTTCCATTATTACTATTGTTTACTATATTTATATATGGCTTTTGGTTCTCTATTTGCCCTGATGTTAGTTTAAATGTTCCTTCATTATTTATGCCTTTTGCATAATTTGAACTTGTTCCTTCTTCTGCAAATATTAGTCTACCTGTTTGTTCTGCAGAGCTATCTGTTAGTTCTAATATTCCTGTATTATGTATTTCATGTGATAATGTTATT